>Ga0126343_10001340_pt1 | contig 11398 bp, 11 predicted proteins | sample Cyp2metagenome_FD_92531 | JGI IMG/M metagenome (GOLD analysis project Ga0126343, IMG submission 92531) | Coral microbial communities from Lord Howe Island, Old Settlement Bay, Australia - Cyphastrea 2 metagenome | ecosystem: Host-associated > Invertebrates > Cnidaria > Coral ... | reverse complement strand
TGTTGCTGTTGCTGTTGCTGTTGCTGTTGTTGTTGTTGTTGTTGTTGCTGTTGTTGTTGTTGTCGTTGTTGTTGTTTCCCACTCAAGACAGGAGCAAGAAACCTGCGAGTCATTTTTCCCACTCTTTCCCGGAAGGTGGTCCCTGTTTCTGACTGGATGATACTATTTCTGGCCGAGCCCTCAAGATTTCTTGCCAGGAAACTATTTCTGGCCAAGGTTTCAGTATTTCTGGCGAAGAGGGATATTGTATTTTCAGAAATACGAAGTTTCTATGCTATAGGAAAGGAGCTATCTTATTTCTAATAGCTGTATCGCTATTTCTTGAGATCCTGGTGAAATGACCTCTCCTTATTTCTGGCCAAGGCTTCACTATTTCTGGCGGAGGGGGTTCCCCGTTCTGCAACTGTCTCGACCGATGGTCCGGCGACCCGCACCCAAGTTCCTGCAGAATCTATTCTTGCGTCAGGTTAACCAGCTGCACGGAGTTCTCGAGCAAGCTCAATCTGCTCCCTGGCTTCTCTAGACAACAGATTAACAGGCAAAGGTGGGTTGGACCTATCTCTTTTTGGGTGCCTCTCCCTTGGAGATGCGGCTTTACCAACAGGTGCTGGCTCCTCCTCACTTTCAACCTCAAAACTTTCCTCCTCCTCCTCCTCCTGATTCCTTTCCACTGCCTCGCGCGCCTTGGCAAAAGCCGGAGCTCGCGCAGCGAGCTCTTCTGGTGTTGGCGGCGGATGTTGTGGCGGCGGTGGAATATTAGAAGGGACTAAAGGTGGTGGTGATGATGGTGGTGATGATGGTGGTGATGGGAGTTCAGCTACTGACAAGGGCTTTACAACAGCTTGACTACTGGGGATCGTAGGGACTACTTCAGTTGTTTGGGCAGTACCTGAATCCTTTTTCGCAGTGGCTGATGTGTCGCGTTCTTTGGGAACAACGACCCCTTGTGGTTGATTAGAGTTTGGCAAGGGATTCACAACAGGATTATCTTTGGGGGCTTCTGGAACGGCTGCACTTGATGGAGCACTACCGGATGCCTCAGTTGCAATCACTGTCGTGTCGCGTTCTTTGGGAACAGCGACTCCTTGCTTTTGTTTCGGCGGCTGCAAAGGTTTCGCAACAGATTCAACTTCGCGGGAACTTTCGGAGTCGCTACACTTGCTGGAGCACTACTCGAACCCTCGGATGCAATGGCTGTTGCGTCGCGTTCTTTGGGAACAGCGACCCCTTGCGGCTGCTTTTCGCTGGTGGTGGCGAGGGCTTTGTCACAACAGGTTTAACTCTGGGAACTTGTGGAACTGCTACACTTGATGGAGCACTACCAGGACCCTCAGATGAAACGGCTGTTGCGTCGCGCTCTTTGGGAGCGGCGACCCCTCGCGATTGTTCTGGGAACGGACGGATGGACGATGATATATGGACACTGCTATACTCGGCTTGCTGTACAACTTGATCCGCAGCACGCAAAGTAGGTTGCCAGTCAGATGCTGGCGCCTTCGGCTGCTGTGCCTTTGGCGACGCAGCTTTGGGTGGCTCTTTGGGCTCTGGAGGTCGTACAACTGCTGCGCCACCAGCCGAAGCCGGGTCAGCGGCCCAAGCTCTGGGTCTTGCAGGAGCGTTTGGGCCTACGTACCTATAGTAGTAATCCCAACTTTCTTGAGGAGGGAATTCACTACCCAAAATGTTCAAGTTAATGATACGCTTTGATGGTAGCACGCCACTTTCAACTGCGTGACGACCGTGTCCAACACCACGCCTTCTGTCTAGGCCGTTGACGGGGACCCAGCGTTCGTATTCAGGCCAGATATTATATGTTAGCACTAAACACTGAGTTACGGTCAAGTATCCAGCAATGGCTTCGTGATTAGCGACTTGCCACTTTTGGTCAATGTGAACACTGTCCAAGTAGTATCTGCCCAACCAAAAACCACGGCCTGACCTCCCTCCTGTATTTTGATACAGCCAGTCCCTAAAAGTATCCAAGTCACTAAACCAGGCCCGGTTGGCTTCCTGGTTTCTAGTTGTCTGCCCACCGCGTGAACTCCTCTGTCGAGTGTGCTGTTTTGGACCTGCAGATGGAGCGGAGGGAGAGTGACCGGTACGAATAGGCTCAACACCAAGCTCAACTAAGTTGGGGCTAGTGGGTGGTGCAACAAAATCAGATGTGTCTAGTTGAGTATTGGATGTTGTCGCGACAGCGGAAGCGTCAACGACCCCAGGGTGTGCGGATGCAGAACTTGGTTCAGAAACTTCTGTGGCTTCTAAGACGGCTGAATCTACACTTGCACCTGGGTTTTCTGTCGCGACAACGGTTGTGTCTACGACCTCAGGCTTAGCCGATGCCAAGGCTGGTTCGGATGCTTTGTGGGACCCTACTGCAACTGTCTCAAGTTGCACGGATGTGGCAGCTTCGAGTGTGTCGGCTTGTGGACTCTTGGGATCCACTTCAGCTTTGACAACGGCTGCAACAGTTGTGTCTTCACCCAAGTTTGATGTTGTGGTACCTTCCAATTGATCTGCGGCTTCAGAAGCTATCTCAGTAGAGGATGGATGAAGTGGCTGCTGGTCTCCTGTTTGATGTGTCCCAGACTGTTATTGGCACCTTCCAATCCAGAAACTTCGGAAAAAGTTATGTCAGCAGCTACCTCTTCCGTCGCGGCGTTGTCGCCAGCGACCTCCACTGATAAACTTCCAGCTACAGGCACCTCACTCGTTGACCGTGCTTCCTGGAACTCCTCCTTCACCTCAGTCGACAATCCTTGGGATTGGTCAGCTTCAGCAGGCTGCTGGTCACCAGTCGACGGCACGGGAAACCGCCCAGTTTCGGGAAACTGCGGCGCCGGTTCAGCAGTCGGTGGATTAAATTCCTCAACACCTTCTGCTTCCCCTAGAGCGTTGGTTCCTTCCACTGGCGTTTCGGCTGCCGCGCTGTGATCAGCTGCGACCTGCTCGGAAATGTCTGAGGGCATGCAACAGCGAGCGAAGTGCGAAAAGTACCAGGGGCCTAAACCAGTTATGGACGGATTAGGTAACCCTTAAAAACACGCTATACGGCTGATAATCAGTGAAAACAAAGGGACGAACAGACAACCCAAAAGAAAGGGTGACCCAATCCGCCCATAACCCTGTACCCAAACCAAGCACTCCTTTTTGGCGGAGCACTTGAGCCAAGCGTCAATAGCGTAACATGTTGACCCGACCCGGTGATTGTGGGGAAGGGAAAACAAAAGGTTACCTATTTCGAACTACGGATACTCTCCATATCTATAGCACAAGATATGGGGTGCTATACTGTACATTGAGTATTCAGCATAACTATTTTGGAGTCAGGTGGTGCTCATAGCTAAGCTATATACACTACGCTATACCTGCTAAGCTACATGTAGTGGGGGCTCAGGGGTCGATATATTTCAACTTAGGTAGTTCGAGATAAATCAGTAGGTAGGTGAGTAGACAGATAGACAGACAGGTAGACAGATACATGGAATGGATAGAATATATAATATATAGAATAGATAGAGTAGATACACTAGATAGAATAGATATAATAGATTACATTTATAGCATAGAAAGAATGGATACAATAGATAGAATACATAGAATGGGTGAAGTAGGTAGAATACATGAAATAGATAAAAATACATAGAAGACATAGAATAGATCGATTTGGTAGATGGGAAAGATTGGATAGATTCAATAGATTCGACACTTTCGATGGATTCGATAGTATCGATAGATTCAATGGGTTGGATACATTGGGTAGATTGGGTAGGTTGGATGGATTGGATGGATTGGATAGGTAGGTTATAGATCAGGTGGATTAGATAGATTAGATACATTAGATGGATTAGATAGATCAGATAGATAAAATTGATAAGACTGGTAAGATAGATAATTCTAAATAAGACAGACAAGATAGATAAGCTAGATAAGCTGGATAAGCTAGATAAGCTAAGTAAGATAGATAAGGTAGATAAGATAGGATAGGAAAAGATAAGATAATATGATTTAATATAAGATCAGGTAAGCTAGATAGAGCCTGTACATATTTGTGACATAAATATATATATATATATATTCATACTTTTAGCTGTCCGTATCGCAACTTCTTGTGAATCCACAAAGACCTGTCCTTGTAGTCCATGATCTTCTGCAATTCCTCTTGTGCGGCATCTCCTGAATAACCTGAATGGGATCGTCACATCCATCGTGTGTCCAAAAATGAGCCACTCTTAAACTCCGATGGTATATCATATGATCATTTTCTTAATCAGAAATCGCCATTTCGAATACCCCACTTCTCGACAAGCCCAATGCCTGTGTGAAGGAAAAAAAAGGGATAAATCCATTTTTTTTCACTTCAATCAAGCTAAATCAGCTAAATCTATGTTTTTGCTGATTGTAATAATCTAAAATGAGTGAAATCCCCATGTTTGGCTGGCAACTCTTTGGCTGTTTACCACAACTTGGCGTTTGAAAAAACCCATTTTTCAACGGATCATCCCGCGTGCGCGGCACCTGCGGTGAATTCGGAGACCACCGAGGCTTCTTTCAGCCGGTGGTGGCCTGGAGAAACATGGGAAAATTCGAAAGTGGTGAGAAACATGGCCTAAAGGATGGTGGAATACGGATGGTTGATTTTTTTTGATTTGGATTCCATGGGGGGTCTTGGGATTAAATAGATGTATGATTTGATCACGTGTAATGGTGAATAGATGGGATTAAATGGGTACATAATCAACTATAATGGTGATATAATCGGAATATAGCCAACAGTCATAAGTCCACATAGGGTATATGATGTATACATATATAGGGAGATGTAATCGGTTTGATTCCACATTTAATGGAAAAAACTACCCACAGGTTTATCATAATTTCCCTGTTAGTTGATAGTTATTTTGAGGGATAGCCAATTTTTGAAACAAACATCACAACAAAGTCAGATGCCAAATACTGACGCTGAGTAGATCTTGATGTATTTCTCCAGGTAAAAATAAGAGCCAGAATCATGATGAGAAAAAATGATAGTAGTTTTAGGTCTCATGATGATGATAAACAAAAACACAAGAATGTTACAATGCATCTGTTTTTTGGCAGAAATGCACAAGAAATGTGCATGCAAAAACAATAGCAACCATCCCCCCCACCAGGGCCCTAACTTGGCCTTTTTCAGTCTCGGGTTGTTGCTTCAAACTCTTCTCTCGAAGTTCCAGACGTTTGTTCATCCTCAGGAAACCCAAGACTTGGAAAGATACGCTGTAGAAATATCGGGATAGCACGCGGACGAAAACGTTTTTTGATTGAAAGTACATGGGGTACACTATGACTACATGGGGATGAAAAGGCCGTCTACATATGCATTGCATTCCCTTCCGCCCTCTGTTTGGCTTAACAGCGCACTTTTCTGTGCCAGGGTCAAGGTGCCCATCTGCGAAGATCATCCTAGCCAATTCATGGCCTTGGGTGATTCAGGTAAGATCGCCGTAGCCAAACATTTGGCGTTAGGTGAGCAAAGTGGAAAAGTCCTAGCCAAAACTTGGTTTGGGCGTAACAAACTTGGTCAAAACCAAGTGCCAAACAATGGCTCCGAGACCAAAATTCCCAAAACCAAGCCCTAAACACTGGGGAAGGCATGCGTCAGCAAGGGCTTGGTCTTGGTTCAAACAGCAGTGAAGGCGGTAAGCAATCAGGCGCCTAACAATCAAGGTCACTTGAAATTCCTTGGCACTGCCCGGGCCAAATTTTGCCAACACCATTGGATTTCAGAAACGTTGCCCTGGACAGTGACCATTACATCACGCAGCTGTATTCTTGCATCTACTTCTGTCTGCTTCAGTGGCAAGCTTTTGTTGTTCAAGCTTGTGCGTTGCACTGCTGTCTTTGCATTTCACTTCGCAAGCTCATTGGCCGAAGTGACTGTGTCGAAGAAAGCCCACTACGCAAAACCCATGGGCTCTAGCTTGCCCTGCCTGCACTTTCCAGTAGGAGCTATTGGTGCCCTTTTTTGACTTGGAGGCTTCCGACCAGACGGCCTCTTGCCAGACGGCAGTGCATTTCCAACTTTAGCCACTACATTCCTAAAGCCTTTCCAGCTGATACTCAAAGCTCTTCAGCTCTTCAAATATTCCACAGAAATTGGCAAGCTGAAATGTATGAACAGGCAAACGCGAGCTGATGTTCAAACAAGCAGCCCCAAGGATCATGACTTGGAGTCCAAGCTGCATGCCGGCTACGGCCATTGTGAAACACGGCCAGGCAACTGCAAAGGGGCAGCTTTTGCCAAGACCAATCGCAAGTCTGCCAATATGCAAGTCTGCCGAAGCTCCATGCAATGCGCTGAATGCACCTGATTCTTCAACAGCAACGATTCATCATCTGGAGCTGAGCTGGTACTGAAACTTTGTGTTTAGAGTGTTGGCTCCAGAAACATCTTTGATGAAGTCTGCATGCTATGCTGCTGCAGAAGTATCCCGGTAGTTGACAAATGTCGTTGAGGAAACTCGGCCCCTGAAGGCATGCGCAGCGATGGTACCAGTGGCTCCTCGCTTTTTGCCAATTGCAAAAACACCACGAACAACGCCTTCAAGAAAACGCTGCTCAAACGAAACGCAGACTATGCTTCGTACCATGCTTGCAAGCACAAGGCTCTCAGATGGCCAAGCACTCCAGGCACCAAGGCAGGTGAAGTGCAGGGAGCGGCCATATATTCCCCCGAGGCTACCCCAACAGCATCTGCCTGCAGCTTCCTCCACAATCCAAACGTACCGTCAAAACTTCTAATCTCTGAATGCGGAGTTCATGAGCCAATGATCAGAACAGCACGCTTTTGTCTGAATGACTCATGGGCCAATACTGCTCAAGATTTTCTAGGGATAGGTGTCATTTGCCATGGTGGGCCAAATAACTTATTTTGTGGCCAAGGGCGCTGAAGGCCTTCTTGCTCGTGTCACTGGCAAAGTTGTGGAAACCAAAGGAGATACAGTTGTGGTGGCCACCAGACCTTGTGACGTGAAAGGCATCCCGAACCATTTATTAGCTTCTGCTCCAGGTGACCATACCGAGATAACTTTCCTTCGAATCCCTGCCAGTTCTTGCGTCTATAGTAGGCCCCCTGTTTGGCTTGCCTGCGACCCTGGCCAGTTGCCAGATTCTGATTTGGGCTGCATGGGGAGAGCTTGGCCAAGAAGTGTTAGCAGCGAAGCGGAGAAACCGCACGTGGAAAAGAAAGGTGTCCACGCCAGAGCCCAAAAGCCCAGCTTTGTTAGAGGACTTGGGCCGCTTCAAAGGCATGTTTCAGGCGAGGGACTCGGAGAAGGACAGCTCAGACAGCGAGGGCCTGGCCCTGCAAAAAGTGAGCCGGAAGCATCAGCCTCCGGGAGGTCAGTTCATCCCGAGAACTTCCATCTGTCCAGAAAAAGAGCAGCCGAAAAAATGCTTCTCACCACGATATGATGCAGACACTGTTGGGGAAAGGGATCTCAGAGGGGAGGGGCAAGAGCCCAGCAGACCTCATGCCTTACCTGATGATGAGCTTCATGATGGACCAGCGCTCCAAGGGGTCGAAGAGAAGCCGTCGGGAACGGAAGCGGATCAAGAGGCATCCGCGGAAGATTTACAGTGGAGGATGGGGATTGTGAGGGGGCAATGTTGGACAGTACGAGATTACCTCAAAAAGCAGAACTGGGGGAAGGTCAAAGGCATGTACAGATGTGCCATGATGGACGCCCAGGCATACGAACAGTACTTTGCCGGAAGCTACCGGCGACTTTGCGCCACTCTTCCCATGCATGCTGCCTTACCCTGAAGCCATAGGTGATGGGGGTACAATCGAGGGTGCGACCGACCTGCTGTGGTGGGCCAAGCGACATGTGAATGTGTTTGTTGCCTGGTCAAACTATGTGGTGTTGGGCTGCCCGGATTGTCGAGGCAACACGCATGAGCCGCAGGTTGCTTATCTGTATCGCGAATCTGCGCGAAAGTTTGCAGATAAGTTGCTGGGCGAGGTGACTGAATTTGGCTCTAGCGATCTGATTGAGGATGCCCTCAACAAAAGGATAAATAAGGCAACCAGCTATGAAACCAAAAATCAGCGAAAACCAGTCAAGCTGCCAGTCCCCAGCGCCTTGCAAGCACCTTTCCAGCAGATAGCGATGATCCCTGTCAGCACGGTCAAAGGCGTGCAGCAGCAGCGCTATGGCACTCCCTGCTCCGGCGCCCGATGTGAGAGCTCGGGCCATATGCACTTGAAATGCACCATTGGATTAAAACATGCTCCTCATATATACATATTATATCTATCTATCTATCTATCTATCTATCTATCTATCTGGATGGATGGATGGATGGATAGATTGTTAGTCAGATATAACCAACTAGAATGATCTAGAATGAGGAGATTGATGGGATTCAACAAGTTGACAACCAACTATAACAGAGATCTGAGATATGAAGTGGGGAAAATAACCAACATATTCATATTCATGATGTGGGTGCTTCAAAAATCAGGTATACCTCAAACGTATCATTGATTAGCATAGGGGGGTCCAATGTTTCAGACAACTCCATATATATGATTTCTAGTTGTTTCCAGGAAACTCAACACGTTGCTCCACCAAGATCTTCTTCTCTTGAACTTCCCTGTCACGTTGATTCCTTTCCTGCTGCTTCCAGGGGGCCCGAGTGTTGGGAAACCTTTCTTGATGATTCAGGTTGGGGGGCAAAAACACCAACTCTGAGAAAGAACAAGCCCCTGGATTCTGGGCCGGATTAAAAAAAACGCAAAGACTGGGAAATGGAACCAAATCTTCAGGATGGTATAAGCGGTGATATTTACCATACTGTCATGGGAATACCAACCAGCAACAAAAAAACCGAGTCCCTGCTTTCCCCTGCTTCACTGGAAAAATCAACGGACTATGCCCCAAATAAAGATCACCCAAAACATGGTGACAAAAAGGTCCTTGTGTCTGTGTGGACTACCCAAAGTGTTTGATCAGAATGGCCTACTTTTGGCTACGGTTATTCGCTGCTGTTGGTGAAATGCACTGGAAATATCTTGAAAATCCGAAATGTTGCCTGAAATCAGCGAAACCCCATTTCTAAATCCACACTACAAAGAATTTTAAATCCAGCATGTTCCAGTGGCACTGCTATCCATAAAAGGCTGAGGCTTTTTTTTGTCTCCTCCATGACGCCCTGCTCAAAGCGGTGCAGCTCAGCTTGAGCCATCTCCTCAAAGGCATCCCCCTTGAAATACCAAAATGTGAGCAATTGGCAATATATGATATACCATGATATAAGTATGATTAGTATAATTGATAAATATCATTAGTTGTCTGACAAGTTGATTAGTTGATATTAGTTGTATCTCCAAAAAGTGGTGCGGATTTGGGTCAATTCCGATAGAATGATATCGGATTTGGCAAATTTATGCTGTTTCATGCAAGTTTCAGGTTGCTCTTTTTCTTTCGAATATCGAGTCTACTGAGATCATCCCACGATGGCAACGTAAAGCAGGGGAATGGCTAGCATTCGTAGCATGTCGGGTATGGCTCGAGTCGGGTAACTGGCTAACTGACCCACAATTGATTGTCGGCATTGCTTGTTTTCGGTCTTAATTTGGGGATATTTGGGGTGCAATAACTTTGAACCATCCCATTTCACCAAAATGAATCGGGAAAACCAACTCGGTTTTAAAGAAAACGAAAAACAGAGGTAGCTAGAAGTCACCAATGAAGCTGAGCATGTGTACGCGAGGCAGTTTGAGCGTTTAAGCGAGAAAAAATGCGAATTCAACCATGCAAGAAAACAATCAATCAACAATATTGGAGCATGAGCAAACTGAAGACATGACGCGGAAAAAAAAAGCCAGATGTTGTTGCATGGGTTTCACTCTAAAGTTCGGACGCTCGACACAGGGAGACGCCTCTGAAACTTGAGAAGCATAACTGGCATAACTCATCCTGGAATAGAAGGATATACAGCAAGTCCCAACAAATCTGGAGGCCACTTTCCCATGGTTTCCTCTAGATTTCCGCTTAAACCAATCCATTATTGCAATTATAATCCATTCATATCAAGTTTATGGTATTCTATGGTCATCTCATCTCCCGTCCTTGGCATGATAGGCATCATGGGACAACAGCAGGAGTTCCTCATAGTCACGCTCCTTGGTTTCTCAAAATCATGCTATTATGGCTTCCAAGAAAATGAACCCGATGAACCCGTTGAACCCGTTGACAAAGACCACATTTTCTAAACAAAAACATGCAAATGGTGATTCAATGTTGCTCAATGGGCAATATATGGCAATATTGACATATATTATCCATAGTTTGGGCATTGTTTGCCTTTGGTTTCCAATACGTGGAACTGGCAAATCAAAGGTCGGCTGAACAAACTGACCAAAGCTCTAGCCGTATTTTCCTAAATCAAATGTGGCGCTTTTGGATGTAAAGATCTCACATATGAAAATGGTTTCGTCTCTTTTGTCTCGAAATTGGTGACGTCCCCATCTTATGCCAATTTCACTTGGAAGAATCATGATGATATCTACTGTAATAAATTCATTTTTTCCCCATGTTCAAACTAATAATATGACGCAACTCATGCCATCAAATTTCTCCATCAACCACCCACATGTGTTTTTATTCCAAAAAATCTAGAAAGAGAAAAAAAAAAACTGCAGCCCGCAACAAGGGCTACAAACAGCAGAGCTGGCAACCTACAACATTTACAGCCAGCAATGCAGGCTACAAACAGCAGGGGTGGGGCCAACATGAGGCATCTTGGGGCTGTAGGTTGGCAACCTACAGCATTTACAGCCAGCAATGCGGGCTACAAACAGCAGGGGTGGTAACATGAGGCATCTTGGGGCTTTAGGCTGGCAACCTACAGCATTTACAGCCAGCAATGCGGGCTAGAAACAGCAGCAGGGTTGGGCCAACATGAGGCATCTTGGGGCTGTAAGTTGGCAACCTAAAGCATTTACAGCCAGCACCTAAAAACAGCCTGGTTGGGGCCAACATTGGGCATCATGGGGCTGCAGGTTGGCAACCTACAGCATTTACAGCCAGCAATGCAGGCTACAAACAACAAGGTGGAGGCCAACATGACGCATCTTGGGGCTGTAGGTTGGCAACATGAGCCATCTTCAGGCTGTAGGTTGGCAACCTACAGCATTTACAGCCAGCAATGGACCCTAAAAACAGCTTGGGTTGGGGCCAACATGACGCATCTTGGGGCTGTAGGTTGGCAACCTACAGCATTTACAGCCAGCAATGCGGGCTACAAACAGCAGGGGTGGGGCCAACATGAGGCATCTTGGGGCTGTAGGTTGGCAACCTACAGCATTTACAGCCAGCAATGCGGGCTACAAACAGCAGGGGTGGCGCCA
>Ga0126343_10001339_pt1 | contig 11400 bp, 7 predicted proteins | sample Cyp2metagenome_FD_92531 | JGI IMG/M metagenome (GOLD analysis project Ga0126343, IMG submission 92531) | Coral microbial communities from Lord Howe Island, Old Settlement Bay, Australia - Cyphastrea 2 metagenome | ecosystem: Host-associated > Invertebrates > Cnidaria > Coral ... | reverse complement strand
GTGAGTAATGGCGGACCATGAAATCCAAAACTTACACTCAAAATAAACAGCCTTCGGATAAAACTCAGAGCTCAAAATTTTGCCAGTTGGGTGTTAAGCCAATACGCTTTCAAAATCGGAAGATCGTAGTACCACTTTAAGGGGTTTGTACCCCTGAATTGCCCTGAATCCCCACTAGAACCACCCCGGCATTTAACGCTGATGCCCACAAAATTCAGAACATTCACCAGCATAATGACATTTTTACCACTTTCCAACCAAATCAAGGTCCACTGAGGTGAGTGAAATGCTTTGACTGGGTGAGGTCAACCTGGATAGGATAATATTTGGCTGTAATACCCACCCAGTCAATAAGCTGATGATAAATTACATACCTGTTTGTGACGTTTTTGCAGATCCACAACAGTTGAGATTAGATGAGTAATTTCATCCTAATAATAAAAAGAGACAGCAATTTAATTTTCTATTTTCCTGTAGAACATCTGTAGCTAGTAAATTGTCAAGCAGTAAAGGTAAAGGTGAGGACTACACATGGGCCAAGTGCTCCTATCAGGCTGGAGCTTAGCCTGGTTTCAGTAGCATGGAGCAACAAGGAGTAATTCTACTCCAGCGGCCCTCCCTGGATGGGATGCTAGTCCGTCATAGGGCCACACCCAGTGTTGCGTTCTCCAGTAACCATTTCTGCACCTGGGTTGAGAGAGGCACTGTGAGAGTAAAGTGCCTTTCCCAAAAACACAAAACAATGTCCCCGAACAGGGCTTGAAACCAAACTGCTCAATACCGAGACAAGCGCACTAACCATGAGGCTACCACACGTCTTTCACGCAGACAGCTGATATTTTTCCAGTTTTTGTTTCCATTTGTATTCGAGAAGGATAATTATTTACTAACGTAGCCTTGCCTTTATCTTGGTAAAAGATTGTGGTTCAGGAAAGCTCACTCCTATTTAGTACCTTAACTTTACAAGTATTTCTGATAACGGCTTCACTTACTGCTCAAGGGAATGGTTATTTTCCACACAGAAACAATGATTGAAAAATTATTGAACCAATCAGTGGCAACCTTGAGGGAAAACCACCAAACAGATCATGCTGTAACCATTTTTTTTCTGAATTTCTATTTCCAGTGGGTATTGGCTGTTGCTTCACAAAAGTTTTAACGTAACTTACAGCAAATTGCGCTCTATTCAGTAAACAAAATCATATTCTCTCAGACGCAAAATTGTGATGTTGAATTGACTTTGTTGCTTGTAAACTAAGTGCTTTTGGTTGCATTGAAAGTGTGTGGAGCTTTGTTGCAATGGGGAGACAATGTCCTTTCTTTTCAACATTTTGCGCAGCATTTGGATCAAATGTTGGAAAAAGTTGCCAATGCATTGGGAAACATTTTTCGTCCATTCTTAAACATTTGCAGAACATTGCCCACGTTTTTACGATGATCTGAGTAACATTACAAAGGCGTTGCAAACCATTATCAATGCGCTGTAATGCATTATCAACTATTTGAAATGCATTGAAAGTGCATCACAGTTTTCGCTATTTTTGTTAAGCCTGGTTTTCCCAAATAGGGTCACATTTTCATCACCAAGACAAACCTGCTGTCTGATGTTGTCTTCTGCTTTACGTGATATCTCATCTGTCAAGTTCGATATTTGATCTTTAGCTTCAACTGTTTAGAAAAAGCAAAAGCATCCATTATAAATACATCTCTCATGGCGTGACTGCCAAAAAGACAGATTCACGGCCTTAACTTGTACATGCATACTTATACATCTTCACAGTCTACGTCAGATTGTCTTGGTGTACAAGTATTTTTGTCACGTGCTCTTGATTCACCTTCTTGTTCAACATTTTTCAAGACTCAAGCAAATTGTTGAGCTTGGCCCAGTTGATGAAATGGTAGGAAAGGCTATCCAAACCTGGAGATTTATCACTATCCAGTGGATAGAGAGGTTTTCAATTGAGTATCATAAGCCAAAACCAAAGTAAGATTTCACTCTGGCCAATTGCAAAACACACCTGTAGACAATACAGTAAATCAATCAAAACTGAAATTACACTACAGTGGCATACACAAAAACTTCTGATTAGATGAAAAAATGGTGAAATTTTTGCAAGCCAATGGTGTACCATAGTTGATGCAAAAGCAGTTACTTTTTGACATTCAAATAAAAACTGTACATTTTCCATTAACAGTAATATTTTATTATCTAGTAAGAAGCATTTTCTGTTAGCACCATCTATCCTTGGCTATCCTTATCCTTAACATTATCTGTCCTTTCACTGACCATTGCAATCCACCCACCTAGTTGTTTAACACAATCTAGCACCAGTTGTTGTTCCTTCATCTCCACGGTTGCTGTCTCTTCCTTCAACTGCAAAGCCTACAAAATCAATTCAATGCCGATAGCCTGTAAATTCAGTCATGAGTTGTCCTGAAGTTTTGAACTACATGTAGATGATTGTATTGTTAGTGTAAGCAGCTCACTTTGACATCCTTTCCTTGTATACTGTACATGTATTTTTCAAAATCTCCTTGTGCTAAGGTACATGTAGCCCAAGGCTGTGGTAACGGCATAATTTTTTCCTTAAGAATCAGAGAAATAACCCAGTAGAGTGGCTGGTACAGTCTATAAAGTAGACATATATCTGGGGATTTTCACTGGAAGCCAGTATCATTTGACAGCCATGTTACAGTAGCAGGGCTGTCATCACGGTTTGATGTAACAGCAGCCTTTCTCTCCCAACCTGTAGCAAACTTGCTATTTTGTGGGTGAATTCTATGAACAACAGGTGATTTCACACAAAGAATCAAGCAACAATCAAGCATACGCAGCTGTAACAGGTGTTACGGGTATGGTTTAATGACGGACCTTAATGAATGTGATTTCCTCTTTTCATTCAGTGGAATTCCAAGAAACTGATTTAAAGTAGCTCTGACATAAATTTAATGACTATGGCCAAGCTAAGATCATCATGTATATGAGTTCTGACAACTTCTTGATGTGGAATTTTCAGAGCACATGTCTTGGCTGTGCAAAAGGTGAAGACTTGCGGCTGAAGTACGCATTAGTTGTACATGAATCTGAGGGAACGGTGTGGTTGTACATGTACCTCTAAGATGAGATGCGTGTTTTGTTGCTCCAACGCTTGACACTTCTGTTGAAGTGAGGTGATGGAATCATCTCTACACGAGCTATCACTGCTGTTAAAAAATACCCAACAATAAGAACCTTAATTCTTTTATTTATAACAACAATCCACACTGCTAGTAAAACACACAGCTAGATCCTGAACATTAGGACTTGATATAAGTAATAACCACATGCACTATGCACAAATCCTCTCAACAGGTACATGTTAGTTGTAGGAATATGATTTAGATTCTTTCAGACAACACCCACCTGCGACTGTCTTCGTCTGAACGATGAGACAACTGATAGAGCTCCTCAAACTCCTGATCTTTAAGGAACTTCTGAAGAAGTTCATTCTTCATTGAAACTTCATGTTGAAGTTGGGTCTCCTACAAATTGATGCAAATTTCACACATTATTTTTCAAATAATAATAATATTTGCAATAGGAAGATGCTCATCAAAAGGTCTTTATACACATTAATGTCAAAGTAATACATGATAAGCAGAAATAACATTACAGTCCTGATTGGATGCACCTATTAAATTATTTCACATACATGTACAGTATAGATAGTATTATGTACATGCTACCAAATTGCCATGAGGAAAAGTACAAAGTTCAGTTTAGATCACACACCTTTTCATCGCATTCAGCAACAAAATTCTCAAATGCCTGTGTTTTTGCCAAAAGATGCTTATTCCTCTCCAGTAGGGACTACAAAAAAGACAAAATGGAAAGTAAAAAGAGTGATATCTGGTAGAATTTCAAGTCACTTTCAGCAAAAACTGCAGCAATTAAATAATGTACATATGAGCATCACAATTTAACAACAATTTCAAAATAGACAGGAGGTATTCATACACCTACCTGCCCAATTCGTGCTGCAAGCTCGAGATCTTTCTCTTTCTGTGGAAAAAAAGGCACATGAAATGAAAACAAATCCAAGTCTTATTAAGTGGAGGTGGCCTCGTCGTGGCAAGTATGCTCTCCTCTGTAGAAAGTGCGTCTCTCCACCCATTTTAATAGTTAGGTGGAACTTAATGCTGGCGGCAACCCTGCCCTAGACTGACATCCCATCCACTCAAATCCACAGTAACAGGAGACAAGTGCCCACCCAATGGGTCACTTGGTTTGTATGCAGATGTAATCCCTTTTTTGTAAAATCATCAAAACTTCAAATTGAAAACACAAACAGATTTTCTCTTATGATTACTAGTATAAATTTACATTTTTACTATTAACATTTGTAGATCTTTGTTCTACACTCTTCAAAATTTCACAATTGACTTCCAGCACACTAACTATTAAGCTAGTGCAGCTACATCAGGCCCTTAAACTATAAATACTACTAACAGAAAAATGCAACACACCTCTTGCAAGAGTTGCAAAATGGCATCAAGATCATTGTGTGTCTTAGTCATCTGGTTTGTTCGGTCCGATGCTAATGCTGCAAAAGTTCAAAAGAATAACTTATTAATATCATCTTAAATCACTGTAACACTGAACACCTTGAATTTGCAATTGCGTTACTCACATTTAGGTAATGATGTTTACATTAGAATCAGGGTTGCCAGAAATTGATCTTGTCAGTTCTTGGCTGGCTCCCCTAACAGGATCTTCTTCAGATTTTTTAGAATCACTGGCCGAATTATAAGCACCTAAATCCAACAACTAAGCTTGCTACTGCAAAAATTTGGGATGACCTTGCATGTCTCTACTAAGGGATAGATCAAATAAAAGTCTGAAGTTTCACTAACCCATCATAAAAATAATATAATGATAACCATTACTGAATTATTCTGGATGAAAGTCAAGCCAACATCACTAACAATGTACTATGTATGTCAATGATATTGCTCTTTCCATGTGTAATCTGAAATAGTTTAATTTCCACATAACTTTTAGATTTACAGGCAGTTTTATCTCTAACTTACCAACACATTAACAGACAACACTGCAGCAATATAATCTGGACAGCTCAAAATGTTATTTAATACTACTCCATTTGAATTTGAATTTCCAACTTTCTGACTTAACTTACTAACTAAAGACAAAATATATAACATCTCAGCCAATATCACAAGGATATTGCATGCTATTCTTATATTACTCACTTAAAAATAATTATTTCATGTGCATCTAACAAGTAAATTTTAAACAGAGGAGCATGGAGAAATTATTCTATTTTTTACAAAGTGTCTTGCAAGCAAATCTAACCTTGGTGATCCATCAGGATAAAAATGCATTAAGTCAACATCTTATGATTCGCACTGAAATTAAGCACTTCATTTAACACTCCATCGCCTCAATAATGCATGCTTGCATGTGAAATATTCATCCTCAAATCGCCAAGTTAGGCTTCAAATAATATGTTGAGGACCAAACAAATGGCTTTTGCCCTCATAACAGTCAAACTTATGTGTATAGACACAAGAACTTTGAGCCACATAATTTTGAAAAACTGTATGACAGCACAGCCATTATTTCTCTCTCTATTAACTTGCACTGGCTGAAAGTTATCAATAATTCAGTACCATTCACACTGTCATTGGAAGAGGTGCTTCAAAACAATTTCACTGAATCAAATCAGCTGCCATCAATAACAGCATTAATAAAACTTAAATAATAATTATTAAGTCTAAAAGAGGCCCTTTGTCCGTTCTTAAAACAGTAAAGGTGACTAAGCAATGCAATGGAAACCAAGTGCAATAAATTAAAGCAGAGTCTGTAGAATTCTAATATGCATATTTTGAGAACTGCAAAACGAGAAAAATGAATATAAATACAAACTTCATTTTGAAGACTTATACCAACAGTCGTACAATGTACAGCCAAATACATTTCTTCGATGTTTACATTTTAAGAAAAGACTTAACCACACAAACAGGTATGTTAACTTTTGGGTTGAACTAGTGGTTTTGAGGGTACCACAATACTAATTACAGTGATCACATACATCTAAACTTTACCTCTTTAGTTATCTGACAAGCAATCAAAATCTAATTTCTCCTAACAACAATTAACATACCATCAAGTGTAAAGGTTGAATTTAAGATCATATTGAATGTTATTACCCAAATCCACAATAAGCCTACTGTCCTATGATATCATTACAAGTTATCGAGGCATCATATGACTAAAAACTTATGGCCACTGAATTTGGAAAGAATGAATAACTGGTATGTTTTGGTGGCATATTAGGTTCATTTGGTCTTGCAGGGCTCAAAATTAAAAAAATCATTAAGTCGCCATTCTCGGCGACTAAATGGTAAAAATAGTTGCTAAATGTAATTTTTAGTCGCAAAATCAATAAGAAGAGACACGATCCATAGACGTACTTCACCTACTCGATGCTCAAGGGTTTGCAATGCATTATAAAGCTATTTCGAACAGGGGTAGCCATTTTAAAGTTTTCGAGTGAGAAGTTTACTTTAGTGTGCCTTAGAATACTCAAACATGGCAATCCAGTTGGCAATCAAAGAATCATAGGTTTGTTTTATTATATCTATTTGAATAAATTGTGTCTTTCATCCACAAGTAATGTTCTTTTTCCTTTGACATTACTGCTAGCCCTTTTAATTTGTGTCAGTCAAGGCAAAAACTAGTCGCAAATTTGCGACTACTCTCATTTTTCTAGTGGCAAATAAGTAAAGTTAAGTCCCAAATGCAACTGTATTGGTCGCAATGTCGAGCCTTGTCATGCCAATAATGGGTACACTGTATTTTGGCTAAACTACATGTATATCTCACCAAAATATGAATAATGGCTCAAAGGTATATAAATATTGAATATCATAATCCATCAAATATTTTTCTGTGCACATGATTGGTCGGAATGTCTCACATGACTGAACGTGCTTCAACAGGATATCCAGGTGATAGTCTCCAATTTTCAAAACTGTGCATGTTATGAAAAATATCTCAGTGAATGATGATAAACATAATATCTTCTGCTTGGTGAGAAAAATGGTTGGTTAATATTCTGTCCTTGAGCATTATGTGCTCGTCAAAGTTCATTGCTTTCTCCAGCTACACTTTTGAAAAACTGTTGCTTTTCAGAATGGCTGGTTTAGTCAAGGTGTCATTACCATAAACAATGATGTAAAAGCCGAACTTTTTTTCACAAAAAGAAGCCAAAAACCAAGGATGCGGCTTATCCGATCCACAGCTACATCTGTGTCTGGAGTTCTCAAAAACCTTCCGTGCAGACACTGACTTTTTCATGAGTGGTGGCTCTTGAAGGAGCCGTTTATGTCTTCTTATGTTTATCTGTGAATCTGGCTCTCCCAGAATTCTTTCAAGCGATTTATTTTCACTTTACTTGAACAACTGAACACCAACCTACAAGGAATCTCCATTCCTCTACACAGCTGTTTGCAGTGATGTCTATGGCCAGCCACTTGTGCAACATGGGATACAATACCACAAAATTTGCCAGAACTTTCGAGGTAACTGGCCAACTGTTTTGTTGTTTCTTACCAACTCCATAGCAAATTTGTCTTAAAAACTCCATAAAAGAAGGTTCAACTGTACCATATTCAGGACCAGAGAGAACGAAACTCTAAAGGTGTGTCATTTGGATAATAAAAAACACTAAGCCCTCATGTCCTCTTCAGACAAGTTCTCCAAACTTTGGAAGAGTAATAATATCTGAGTAGAGCTATTTTCTAGGGATTGTTTGAATCAAAAACAAAATCTAAACAGTTTGACCCAAATAAAAACAAAAAATCTGCTTCGATAGAAAACAGAAAACATTTGACATACAAGGAGAACAAATACAGGATTAACAAAACTGTAAATTATATATAATCAAGATTGTAAACTTTCAATTTAAGTGTACAACTTTTTGCATAATTGATAACAGAAATACTATCTTGTTTACATCAAAATTACAATTTAGCCTATAGATCGACAAATATAAATATTTAAACAGCTGATTGTATAACTGGGGAATATAATACAATCAAAAACTTATTTTGAATTGAACAAGTAAGAATCTATTGATGTTTCGTCTTTGAAGTTAAAATTCGAATTTTACAAAACTCAGATATAATACAGAAATTTGAAGATGGCAACAAGTTGAAACGTTTAGAGAGTTAAAAAAAGAAAACAGAGATAAATTAACTTAAACATTTGTGAAATAAGTTCCAGTATTGGACTCCATCGTAAATATGAAGCATTACATAAGCCGCCTATTATGATGATACAATGTAAGCCATAATATCAAATCTTGATCGATTCTTCTCGAATTTCGACCAATTCAAAATGAAACCGTTCCTTAATCTTAAAATAAACTTAAAACATGAAGGAACACTGTACTCACTGAAATATTTCAAGGTTTCCTGCGCCTGTTCTGTCGTTAAATCTAGATCGCCCAGTTGCAAATAAGACAAATTTTCATCAGCGTAGTCGAAATAGTCCGAAGTGAAACCCAATTCAAGCAATTCTGCTTCAGTTACATCTCCCGTAGCACTTTCTACCCCACTTTCCACCTCCAGAATATCAGAATTAGATAGAGTTTCTTCATTAAAACAAATATCGTCCGTGTGCTCTATGGTAAACGAGCCCTCGTCGTTGGTATTGCTGTCGACGACAGTAAATTGCTGCGGCTCTTTCGTTTCACATTCCTCCATCGAAGCAGTAGTTTCGCCATGTTGTATAAACGAAGATTGTTTCAGAATTTCCAAGCCCGCCAGTTTTGCCGCTCTTCAGTGTAAAAAAGACCTCGAAACAGGCTAGAACCGTTGCCCAAGACGAAAATATCAGCAAGAGAGCGCCGCCTTCATCAAATGTACCGGCAAGTGACTCCTGTTCGTAAATATCACTGAAAACGCACTGAAAACGCACTTTTTTCACGGTTACATTCACCTTATCAGCGTTCAGAACAAGGACTTGTCTGTCAGCACTATCTTGCTTTGAATTAATCAACAAACAGATAAACAAAACCGGCTGAAAAACGAAGGAATGCAACAAACCGCCATCGAGATTGACCATGCATGTACTGTATTTATGAGCTGTGTAAAATACATCACATTCTTGGTGCCTCGATCTCATGGAACAGTGTGAGACTTACGGGGCGAGGGAAAGTAGATCTAAAGGTCAGGACTAGGATATTAGCCGATGGCTGCCGAAGCAGAGTATTTTGAAAATAAAGAATAAAAAAAGAGATATCACTAGGAACAGAACAAACTCTTTTAGCTTATTAAATAGAGGGGGTAAGTTTCTAATGAAACTATGATGCTGTGTCGGTGGGGAGTATAACGAGATAATTTGGTTTTATCAGCTGGGTTGATAACGTTTCGAGTGTTAGCCCTTCGTCGGAGCGAAGGGCCAACGCTCGAAATGTCAGCTTTCGAATCTCGTTACGGTGGCCCAAATTATCAACCCAGTTGTTTTGACCTCCCGCTGTCAGATTACAGGATCACCACCCTTGGTCCGCTTGACACAGGCCCCTAACATGAGCTACAAACATTTCTTGGTGATTTATCACAATGATCGTCAAACTAGGAAACTTTGCCTACTTTTCTTTTTAATTGTGCGTTTTTAGATGTTCCGCAATTGGTTATTGGTTGCATCTTTGACAGTAAGTCATTTCCATTTTCACCTGGACAGGCATATGGTTTTCAGCGAAAAAAAATAAGAAATACATATACAGGTTTTCGTATAAATGTCGGTTAATTTTGAAAGCTTTGAAACATATTTTATTCCAAGACGGTCTACCGTGTCCACTAAAAGCGCAAGATTCACCTGTGTAGCAGATGCTATATTTAACAGACTGAGTCCTGGTCGAATTTGCATTTCAATTCGGATGCATGAACCAGATATCTGTCAACGGGTTGAACTTCAAAACGATTCTTGCCAAGAGCAACGCAAAGCATTGCAGTTTCATCGAGTTCAATTAACTTTCTCATTTCTTTCCGGCTAAAGTTGGAAGTATGTAGTACTCACGTTTTCCTGTAATTTAAGGCGATATTTTCTTGGCATGGATTTGAGTATTCCGAAACTGGCCAAAAAGCCAGCGTAGGAAAGCAGCGAAATCGGTTTTAAAACCAACTATTTGTTCAGTATTGACTTAATCTACAATTTAAATTTTTTTTAATTGTAAATACTGACTTCAGGAGCGCACATAAAATTCAATAGGGCTGCTGATTGCCTCCCACGTATGGAGGTCATATAAACCGCTTCTAAATCGTAGTGACCTTGTTTGTTCCCGAAAAATATCTGTATAATAAATGTTGGAGTAAAATTTGTACTTACAAACCAGTTCCTGAAATTCTGAGTCCGAAAAGGAGCTTTGGTCTTCAACATAATCTTCATTTTCGTTAAACGCCATTAATTATACTCGACAGCTTTTCGTTTTCCAGAAAACCGCAGCTAGAAACGACCGTCGTCCGGATATTTTTCCAGGCGAATTTCTTAATCTAAGGGTTTCACCGCCAGTGTGTTTGTGCGGTGTCTTCTGAAAATGCCAATTTTTTAAGCATCTGCGTATCACAAACAGACAAAGTGGGTTTTGGCTATTTCTTGGCTCCGCATACATTGGCAGATCGAAAAAACGCTTCCATTATTAGGACATGATTGTAAACATAACGTTTAGAATTGCGAAACCCCAAAATGAGGAAGAAAGTTGACAGTTCATGACTCTTTTGTTAAATATCTGGTCAAACATTACAGCTGCAAGCTTATAGCACCTTATATGATATCTCAGAGATTTGCTTAATCTGCTAGCTATTTAACTGGTTTTGTTTAAAATGCGAAATGGGATCTTGAAATGTCTGAAAAATAGTCTGCTTCCTGTTCATTCGTCATGAATTTTTTTGGACCACACACCAAGTCGAAAACGCGTGCTATAAAGCATGTCTGTCTGTCTTGAATAAGCCCGGTTCGCTGTTCCGTCATGCTCCAGAGACTGTTTTGCACGCGTGCGTAATAAACTGACAACTGAACACGGAAAATTTGCAAACGTCAGAGCTTCTAACTGAAAGAAATTAAAGAGCTAGCTTGCTTTTTCTCCTTTGCTCTCTCCATGCAATTCGAAATCTATACATGCTAATTTAAATTTGTAAGAATTCTGTGAGACTGGCGGGACAACTGTTAACAGGGCAGCTTGTTCGAAGGCCGTTGTTCGCAAGAGATCCTTTTTCGATCCTTCCTTGCTGGTTCTACTGACTTGTCGCTTGAGTGCTCGTCGTAAATGACAGACACGGGTTTAACTGATACACATGATTCAACTGTCCGCTCAAGGTGCCCGGTCTTAAGTGATT
>Ga0126343_10001338_pt1 | contig 11402 bp, 5 predicted proteins | sample Cyp2metagenome_FD_92531 | JGI IMG/M metagenome (GOLD analysis project Ga0126343, IMG submission 92531) | Coral microbial communities from Lord Howe Island, Old Settlement Bay, Australia - Cyphastrea 2 metagenome | ecosystem: Host-associated > Invertebrates > Cnidaria > Coral ... | reverse complement strand
GCTCTTTTTATGTTTATTACTTGAAACGTACACCAAAATGTCCTCTACGCTACTGTGGCACTGACTAATTGCTTCGCCCATAAATCCTGGTTACTTCCGGTCATTGAAAAATATATACATTTTTAATTACCTTTTATTCTGTCTGTTAAACTGGCGAGACATATACACGATAGATAGAGGTGATATAAGGGTGTTTTGAAATATTTGATCGGAACTTCTCTGAACTCGTTAACAATTCATCAAGTTCAGAAATCATTACCGTGACGGTGTTTGGATATCTGATCTTAACTAGCAGAGATTTTTACCATTTTATTTCTCCGTTTTCTCCTTAGTTTTAGTTTCGATTAACAAGATATATCAAACACTCAAGACAGTTTTTGACCACATTTCCAAACACCTCGAAGCTCGTCAAAGATACTCCGCTGCGCTAAAACGCTAATACTCCGCTAGCACAGTCTTTCGTTTTTGATATTTCATAGCAGTCAATAAAAAAGATTTTGTTGTTGGCACCAAAATTCTGACAAAAGTGATATAAATGGTGATTAAAATATCTCTCAAAAAAACTCTTTGTCGTTTTGCACTGTCAGCATTTTGGAAACAAGAGGAAATTATTTACCCCAGTCGAGAATTTTACTTTTATTAGATTTCATTGAAAACCACCAGGAATTCCCTTCGGTTAGGCAATGAACTTCGAGCAAAAATAAGTTTGATCATTGGTGACCGATGAATGGTCATCATCATCATCATCATCATCATCATCATTATCATCATCATTATCATAATTTACTTGTATTGCGCGTGTTCCGTAGGTTGCGGTTCCAATCATCATCATCATCATCATTATCATAATTTACTTGTATCGCGCGTGTTCCATAAGTTGCAGTTCCAATGACCTTTTGCCCAAAGGAAAGTGAGACTTTACCAAGGGAAGTCTGTGTTTTGTGTGTGACCTCTATTCCCATAGTCCCCTTCGCAGCGGTTATTAGGGTCGTCACGCAACGATGTTCCCCACCAACGGCTGCTTAAACCCGAACCTCACTTGTCTCCCTTTGTTGAGTGTTCACGTGAAAATTGCAAAATGTACCAATCACGCGTTGCCTATTGTTAGCTCTGAAACCAATCATGTATTGGTATTTTATCAGTGACGTCAGTATCCCGCGCAAATTCATCGCCTCCTTCGCAAGATGTTGATATCTAGCAAGGGATACGATAATGTTACAATACTAGCAAGGGATACGATAATGTAACAACACGTTATTATGCATTTTTCGCTCCATTATTTGTCAGGTGGTCGCTTATGGAGGGTGAAAACAAAGGAAGATTTAATATTTAATATTTAACGACGTTACTCGAGACTTGAGAGAGATAAAAAAATTCGGAAATGAAAACCGCCTTCGCTTCATTCAAATCCCTTAAAAAACGACTAAAACGACGCAAGGACACAGGTTAATAACAATACATTTATTTTCATTTCTAAAAAACGACTGAAAAAAGACGCAAGGACACAGGTAAATAACAGTAGATTTATTTTCATCTCTGATAAAGTGGTCGGGTTCTCTGAGCCTTGACTCATGGTGTTCCATCGCAAATCGCTGGAGCATGATAATTGTCAGCGACATCAGGTAATTAAAAAGGTGTCGACGAAGCCAGTATAACTCGAGTTGTGATTGGACAATAAGTCTTAGCGCGACTGACTCAGGAATATGCGAGTGATGTTGTGATTGGCCAATCTGCGGAAACAAATGAGGTTCAGGTTTAAGGAGCCGTTAGTGGAGGAGAAGCATTGCGTGACGACCCTAATAACGGCTGCGGAGGAGACTACTATTCCCAGAGTGAAACTGCCCATGGGAAATCACTATGGATACAGTGAAACTGCCCATGGGAAATCACTATGGATACAGTGAAACTGCCCATGAGAAATCACTTTGGATACAGTGAAACTGCCCATGGGAAATTACTATGGATACAGTGAAATTGCCCATGGGAAATCACTATGGATACAGTGAAACTACCCATGGGAAATCGCTATGGATACAGTGAAACTGCCCATGGGAAATCACTATGGATACAGTGAAACTGCCCATGGGAAATCACCATGGATACAGTGAAACTGCCCATGGGAAATCACTATGGATACAGTGAAACTGCCCATGGAAAATCACTATGGATACAGTGAAACTGCCCATGGGAAATCATTATGGATACCGTGAAACTGCCCATGAGAAATCACTATGGATATAATGAAAATGCCCATGGGAAATCACTATGGATACAGTGAAACTGCCCATGGGAAATCACTATGGATACATCAAAAAGAACAAAAGAATTATCTATGACGTTTCCCGAACTAAGTCGTAGGGTTTAGTCTTGGTTTATCTAATCAAAGGAGTAGTTTAACCAATCAGAAGGAAGAAAAAAATTAAATCTAGAAACCGCAGGTGCTGGGCACATTTTTGTGGTGTTGGGCTGAAATTGCGGCAAGGCACATACCAAATTCAATACACGTGACATCAAACATGGCTAATTTTTATAGTGAGTATATTTTATAGTGAGTATATTTTACTTGTCTTTGCTCTAAATACCTTTCAGTTCGATTTCTTTAAGTGCGGCAGTTTTTAGACCGGGCATTGCCGTATAAGAAGCAGAAGAACGATCGAAAGCAAGCCATATGTTTCGCGGTTTGCAGTCTTCATGTTGAATTAAATTTTCCGCCAAATACCGCCAGGTCAAAAAATGACCTTGGGTAATTATTTACAATGTAACCGGAGGACTAAACCTGACCGGAAACCCGAACCGATCCTAACCTAGGACAATTACCCACTGGGTTGCCTTGGGCAGAAGGCGAGTGTAACCGCAACTATAGTAAGATACTCGCACGTGCACTACAAGGTAGAAAAACAATTTACAATTTAAAATGATAAAACTAATTACAATAAGCTCAATAAATTAGTATGGGTAGATCAATAACCATAGTGGCTTGTAAAAATAATACCAGGTAATAGACTAAGGCCCCGACCACACGTATCCAGATATTTTTTAATCCGCAACTTTTTCTTTCCGGATGCAAAAATCTTTCCGTCCACACGTATCCAATGGTATCCGGTTTCACTTTAGTGCCCAAGGCTCCTCTGCACTAAAATGTCTGCAGAGCATGCACCGTAGAGCGAGATAGTGGCGGCAAATTTCCTCTGTTTGCCGTCCACGTTGTGCCGCCATGTTGGTTTATTCTTCGGTGAGAGACTGGACACGCTTTTTTAAGTCATCGGATAAAAAAAATCTGGATTCACCCGTCCACACGTTATCGGATTCGTTGCGGATTTATTTTTTTCGACTCTGGCCCCGTCCATACGTTATCGGACTCGTTGCGGATATATATATTTTTCACTCTGGGATTTAAAGCGGATTTATTTTTTTCCGGATTCGCTGTCGAATTCGCCGGATACGTGTGGACGGTAGCCGTATCCGGAAAGAAAAAGTTGCGGATTCGAAAATATCCGGATACTTGTGGACAGGGCCTAAATATAATATATAGCAAGTAGACTAACAATAAAAGACACAGTTACAACTACCTAAGAATACTAACTGTAGTGACTATAGGCCTCTTTAAACAGATGGGTTTGAGCAGGCGCTTGAAATGACCTAAATTACTGGCATTACGCATATCGCAAGGGAGCTTGTTCCAAAGTTTGGGTGCCGAAAATGAAAATAAGCGGTCACCCAAGGTAGCAAGACTCTTAAAAGTAGGATATTTCAGTAGTATTGAATTCCTAGAGGATCTGAGATTATGTGTAGGGACTGGCTTAGGCTGCAAAAGTTCTGTTAAAACCTTTAAAAACAAAAAGTGAAATTTTAAACTGTATTCGATAGATAATAGGTAACCAGTGGAGACTTGCCAAAAAGAATGAGTAATATGATCGAATCGACTAACATTGCAGATGAGACGTGCAGCTGTATTTTGCACGCGTTGAGGTTGTGCAACTGGTTGTTAGGTAGCCCATATAGATCAAAAGGATAACGTTTTAACTTACTTCTTAGTTTTAGTAAACAGCATTAATAGCCCGTTTTGTAAGTAACATGATTTTAAACGAAAAATACAAGTATTGACAGGTATTGCCAGTAGTGTAAGTAAGCATTGTGAGTAAGCAATATAAGTACTTTTAATACTGTATTGTAAGTAAACTATTTTTAGTAGTGTAAGGATCTCTTATGGGATGGAAAGTCTTGTCAGTAATTGTGTAATTAAAAATATTAAATGTATAATTAAAAAAAACTGTTGATTAGCAAAAATGTTTCCATCGTGTGTGCAACGTGGTATTAATTATTGGCGTAACTATATTATGATTCGGTTCGTGGGACACCTAGAGGCAAGGATCTTTTTTCTTGAGCTCTCCCGAGTGCGGTCCTTTTTCTAAGGGCTCCTTAATTTGTAGTTGAACCTAGCTGGCGACAAGTTTCTGATAAAAAAAGCAATCAGAGAAAGGTAACTTTATCATCATCAGGAGATCGTTTTTCCGAGTAACAGGCTTCTGTTTAGTCGAGCGTTAAGGGAAGATATACTGGAGCCATTATTTCCTGTTACCTATTTCATATCTACATCGCGGAGTTCCGAACTCAAAATTACCCAGATAGCACCATCCCTCAATATTGTCACTTGCATGCTACTTGCACTCATGTCCCATATCTCAGTGCTTTCATAATATCTTTTTTACATTTGCAAACCTGTTCGTTCCTTTTTATACAAAAAGCAACATAAGGTAGCTCAAAACTGTTTCGAGCTCTTCAGCATTTTGATGGATCAATATCACCTCTCTTTATCAGTCGACACTGCAGTCGTGGCATAACAAAACTGAACAATCATAGGCGAACAACTTGTTATCATTTTCATTTTCAAGACTGACGACTCGCTAAAAACATCATCATCGTCATCATCATTTCAATTTACTTCTTCACTAGTGAGTTGTAATAAATACACTGAGAAATTTTTTTGTTTCCTCTAACAGTGAGAATAAATTCGAGTCAGTTGTCCAAAAAATTGAAAATCTCCGACGTCCATCCCTGGCACTGAACATTAAATGCCCCCGGGAGTTTAACCGCGTGTTGAACAGTCATAGTGTAAGATATGTTCCCAATGTATGTCACTGCGTCTGGTTCCCGAGAACTGCAATATGAATCAACCTATAAAGAAAGAGAAATATTGAACTAAGTCTTTAAAGTGCTACTACGATCAAATTTTCGATACCCATTTTTTTACATTTTCGTACCCAAAGGGTCTTTCTAAAATATCTTGCCAAATTTCAATCTATTACGAACAGTATAGCCCATGTTTTTTGGACCTTTGTTTTCGAGAATTTACGGCCGCCATTAATTTTCCTTGTTGCAAGTCTAGGTTGAGAATTGGAGAAAATGACGTCATTTTCTCAAAAATACATCACGGGTTGAAATTATAATAACAATAAGCATGGCAGTTCGCATAAAGAATAACAAAAGCTTTAGCTCATAAATTCGTGCAATTTTCTACATTAATTGTCATTATAATTTCAACCAGTGCAGTATTTTTGAGAAAATGACGTCATTTTCTTCAATTCTCAACCCAGACTTGGAACAAGGAAAATTAATGACGGAAAGAAAGGTTCAAAAAACATGAGTTATTTTGTTCGTAATAGATTGAAATTTGGCAAGATATCTTGGACACACCTATTGTGTTCGAAAATGTAAAATAAATGGATATGGAGAATTTGATCATAGTAGCACTTTAAAGCCAAGGGAGAACTATTCTCTACATGTGCTACGAGGAATAAGCGCACTATAAGAGAAATTAATATAACTTTGTCCAAGAGTCTGTTACGTTGACGGCGACTGTTATGGAAACATTTTTAATTAGACGCTTTTGTGGATCGAATGATTTTTCTAGAAAACTAATCAATTTGACCCCTGACTGCATCACGTTTAACGACTAATTTAATCTACATGCTATGATTTTTAAGGCCGACATGGCCCAAGGAATTTTGTAAAATATGGGCATGGACTATAAACGTTCGCGTTCAGATTTACAAAACTTTGAAGTGAAACAGATTTTACAAATCGTCGCGTGTAGAGCAGGAGCGTAGCTAAGCGGGATCCTGGGATGCTTGTAACCCCCCCCCTCCCTCCCCCCACCTCCCCCCAGTCCTTTGTAAGCCATTTTTTAAGCAAACAGCCTACAACGGGAAAACGAGATGACAATCTGGTGAGTATCCTCATTTTGGCACAGTGTGCCCCCCTCCCCCACCCTCTTTGAGACAACGTGGCTACGCTCTCTAGTATATAGTGGCTTCGAATCTGCATATCTATTGTTTTGTACTCATGGACTATGCATGAAGTACATAATCTCAATGCTCCTATCAGGTGATGGGCTCCTGTCCTATTGGGTTAGTTGTATGAACACACAAAGCCACCATTAACATTTTGACGGGTTTTGAGCAGGGTCGATCATTAAAATAGTAAACAAAAACATACAGCAAAGACGTTTGCCAAGTTTTCCAACATTTCTCTCTATTAACAATGCTCAAATTGGCCAACCTATCGGTTCAGAAAAATCATAACCGGTGTTAATCAGGAACAAATGGGGGGAGAGAGAGAAAGAGGCTCTCAGTCTAGGTTCTGGGATTTGTCAATTCCGCTAAAGTTATTTTACGTTTGCCGATTCCTTTTACGTCCGGCGCATGATATCATTCTTGAGGTGATTAGGCAATTCTGAAACGGCAGTCCACGGGGAAATGAGCTTTGTCGATAGAGGCGCCTTTTACAGGTACCTTAGAGAGTATTTTCGGATGGATTAATCAAAGTGGGAGATATATTTTCACAACTCCTTGGGAGTAAAATAGCACTAGCGGACGGGCAAAAATGGAGTTCCTCATTTTTTCCTGGTGTTTATATATATCATGTATATTACAGAAATCGCAGGATTTGGTCATTTACGTTATTTTGCAAAGGAAGGCAAAGAAATGTGGTAACAGGCATAACACACATATGAGAGCTGCAGGACTGCAAATCAGTTCCTTAATTTTGCGACGTTATAGCCGCGAGTGCGAATTAGAGCCAGTGGTCCATCAAGTCTGAGCTTATCCCTGTTTCTATAGCATGAACCCACTAACAATATTTTTCCTCCCCCTGGATGGGTTGATAGTCCATCTCAGGGTTATCCTAGCACTGAATTTGCCGATACCTGTTTATAGACCTGGGTGAAGTGAGGCACCGTGGGAGTAAAGTACCTGGTCCTGTTCTCTACCAGGAATCAAACCCCGACCACTTGATCTGGACTCGACCGCACTGAGGGCCATAAGGCCACCACGCCTCCCTTAGGCAAGGTGGGCCTAAATTCTACTATACAGAATGTTTGGAAACATTGTATTCTATAACAAGACACGGTTATGAGAACGCTATCTGAAATAATATTCAGTACATCATATAACAGCATCTGAATTGTCCCTCAGTATCGTCCGACTGAAATTCGATTGAAATAACTTGCTCTGCCAAAGAGGTAAATCGTCATTTTCTCAAAAACGAGCGTGGTGACCTATCCTTTTTTTCTGTAGTATTGAATTGAGTAGTAAATTTCTCTATGTAAAATAACTATGGGCCAATTCTCAGTGTCGAGCAAGAAGCAATCTTCGGAAACGTGAATTTAGCAAGCAATCATGGTGCTATTTATGAGGATTTATATGGTATAAACAAAGTGCTGTTGCTCCCAGACGAACGTGGGGACCCCCCATTTTTATTTCCAAATTTAAGTTCCTATAATACAAACAATCAATAGGTGAAGTTAGACAAAAATCTCAGATTCGCTTGTCTTCTCTTTATATTACTGTTTTAAAGCGCGGAATTTTCAAAATGTAATTTTTAGATAACTGGGGCGATTTCCATGGGCACTTGGCATTGAACAAAAAATTCCCGAAATTTCGAAATGGACGAAAATGATGAATAAATTTTCTTTAAAAGTCTCAGGAAAATCCGAATACTCTCGAAATGGGAACCGTTGAACAGAAAATGCCGGAAATTCTGGGAGGAAAATTAAATTGAATGGAAATCCTAGAAGGAAATTTTTAAAAAATCTGGGTAAACCTTGCGAAGTTGTCCTGTTTTCCACCGGAATACTCTGGAAAGTAATATTTCATTCGTCGTGGAAATTTCCTAAAATTCAAACCAATTTTTTTTATCGAATGGAAAACGCCCCTCTGATATGTCGAAATAGCTATCACCGACTTCCTTTTTATCGGAAAGTTCAGACAGGACAAGATTACTTAGGAAATTTTAGTTCAATGTGATACTCAGGGTAGATAGAGGGTTTTGTCGCATTCTCCAAAATCAAAGCTTTTGCTACGTTTTGACTGGCTTCTCAAAACTCTTGCCTGTTACGAGAAGGATTGGGATGCGCAGCTGTAAACAGGAAAACCAATCCTGCGCTCAGAAACGATGACGTCACGCTTATTGTGCTTCGTGGTCTACTAAAGAAACGGGAGGTCAATAAATACTGTCGATCGAAAAAGAATGCTCGGTTAAATATAGTTAGTTTTTCTTTTAACAGAAAAGCCTTCTTCGAGAATTGAATCAAAACATCTAATAGGAACAGTTAAGGATTATAGCTTTAATTTCACGCGTTTCGTGCTATGATATCAATGAAAGCATAGGATTATGTGTATGTCTTTATTTTACACTACTTGAAGAAATCTGCGCATATGCAGCTATCTTCAGTTGATTAATAAGTATGATTCATTTATATACCTCTTTCGTAAAAGCAACTGCATGCTTGGGGGGAGGGGTTGTACATAAAAATAGTGTTGAATAGAGAGGACTAGTACTTTGCTGCGGAGGTCGTGGATCTGAGGAGTCCTATGGAGAGTTTTTGGCAAGGCCGCTTCTTTTGGCGTTGAAAAAAGCATAGCGCAATTGTGTCAGTTCGACCATCAGATAATCAGATTGCTGGAAACTCTTTGTTCAGCTCTAAAATTATACTAAAGAAGGATAGAAGCTAAGAATGCTTGATACTATCAAGAATTGCGATGTTTCTACATAAAAAAAAAAGAAGAGCGAACTTGCTTTTGCACTTTTAAGGAGCGAAGTTCTTGTGTTGATACTCGAGGCACTAATGTCCACCATTTTCTAGCGGGGAGTGTTTCATGTACAATTTTTGCAATTTTTTGGAAAACAAAAGTAGATCAGCGTAAATCAAATATACCACGTTAATCTGTAATTAAATTAACTTAGATTTTAAATATCGAGATATGCATCGCCTAATTGTTATATATATCTTATTAACCAAGCGCGAGGGCCGTACTGGGAGAATATCGGCCCGGGGTCTTGACACTACGGACCTCGCTACGCTCGGTCCGTACAAAAAAGACCGAGGGCCGATATTCTCCCAGTACAGTCCCGAGAAAGCTTGGTTAATAAGAGATTTATTACACGACTGAAGAAAGCAAAGACACAAGTGCGGGATCATTCGGGACAATGCCCGGTCCGATACTTGAGAATATCGGACCGGCAATAGAGCATTTTGATTGGTTGATTTTAGTCATTGGCCCTCAGACTGCCTGAGTCGTGTAATAAAGATAGTTATTAAAGGGGGTCTCCTAGATAAGCCCGAGAAAGGCTTCTGAGATTTCCTACTCATCATTGTCACTACCATGATGAATGAAATATTGCAATAGGAAATGATGTTGGGCAAAAAATAAATCAAAATCAAAACATCACAATTACGTTAATCAACTCATCATGGGGTATTTCTGAGCGAAAGATGAGGGAAATCAATTTTTTAAGCTTATGACACATTTTTGCGTTTTCACGTGGTCTTCGGGGACATTCTCTCTTAATGTGTGAAGAATTCTATATAAACAAATGCATCCAGGAACAGATTAATTCACTATGGATGCAGCCTCAGAGAGATCCCCAATATTAATGCAACATACATTATACATCCATGTTAAAGATTTCAATAATTTATTAGTTATAAAGAGATGCTTTGTTTCGTTTCTCAGTAGGGAGTTTGCGAAACCACGACGGCGACACCGAGGAAAACGTCGATTAAAAATTGAATTGATATTTTACCTATGGATCTCGGGCTACAATAAAGTCATTGCCTTACATTGTATAACCTCGTGTCCGGCTTTGGTGCATGTAGGATATGGATGTATTGTCTATACATGTTGCTGCAAATTATCGTTATTGATGTGTTAATCAAAACTTATCTTGGATATGCCGGGGCTCTTCTGACAAATGTACCTTTGCCTGATAAACTTTGGTTACATTTGGTTGCAGGTGTAGTGCAGACAAAATACATGTACATAATATAACTTACTCTTACCTAACTTAAAATTCTTGGTCTAATTTAATCATAGCATAATTAATAAATGCACCCCAGTAACAGCTCCTGTATTCCACTATGTCAGTCGAGAAAAAGAACAAATCGCATTGAAATGAAATAATAAGATCATTTTTAGAATCCCATGCGAGTATTTGTGATCAACAAAAAAATATCATAATAACCACTCAAACCAGAGTGATTTTTCTTCCTGAAAAGGCCCCCCAAGCAGGACGAGACTTCATACAAACGTTAAGATGGCTAAATTTATCTTTAGGGATCAAGTTATAAAACAAAAAGGGCTAAAATACTTGTGTGGGGGTCACCATGTTCACTAAGAAAGAATATGATGATAGCACCTAAAAGCACAGAAGACAGTTGTGTTGTGTGATCAAGATTTTTGATGTTCGTCATTACACCATCTTCCACCTCTATCTGCTAATGCTATCTTAGTTAAGCTTAAGCTATTAAATCGTTCGCAGTTTACCTCACATGCATCTTGTTTTTTTTTTTCATTAGCAACAACATTCCAAAAAGTAACAGAGGAGCTCCGCTTTTAGGCTTGGTTAAATCTAAATGTTATTGTGGCTGATTACGCTCAGTTGAGCTGGACAGAAAACCTTTTTATTGCTCTCTGCGTGCAGGAACTTACTTTATATTTCGTGTTTGTAAGGAAGCATCCCCCTCCAAATGTCCACCTTGCGTTCCCACCGCTAAACAAAGACACTAAAAACTATATATTTTCTGAAAGCTTAATAAATGAAGATTACTTTACCACATTTATTGCCAGGAAAAAAAATAGATGCCTTGAAATATAGCAATCGTTTTGCAAAGATACATGACTTGCAATCTTCAGTTCCTGTACAGTCGGAAGTGATCTGAAGGAAGAGACAAACATTGCGCCGAGTTCTCGCCAAATTTGATCAAAAACGGTTGTAAACTCAATGAAGAATATATAAAAGCAGAAACCGACACAACGTAGGATGATTTTTTGAAGGTGTACTATATTTCGGCTGGCCAAACCAGCCTTCTTCAGGTACAATGGGATTTTTACATTGGTACGTGT
>Ga0126343_10001337_pt1 | contig 11403 bp, 7 predicted proteins | sample Cyp2metagenome_FD_92531 | JGI IMG/M metagenome (GOLD analysis project Ga0126343, IMG submission 92531) | Coral microbial communities from Lord Howe Island, Old Settlement Bay, Australia - Cyphastrea 2 metagenome | ecosystem: Host-associated > Invertebrates > Cnidaria > Coral ... | reverse complement strand
TTCTCCTGCAGAAGTTGAATATAGATGATGCCAAATTTGGTCAAAGGTGATGACGTCAGAAGTGGAAGAAAGGCCAAGGCTCGTCACGGGCGGTTACGGGCGGCACAGGCGTCAATGGGTTAATTAATTAATTGAAATTAATTAATTATTCAAACATTAAAGTTTTAACATTAAAGTGTTAAAACATCTTATTGCTATATTGCCATAGTGCCTTAGCGACGCCAACCCCCCAAACCATCACAATAGTGCACTCTGCACTAAAAATGGCGTACTCACGACATGTGAAACGCCGTCCCATTCACACACAAACATGCGCAGTGACATTTTGGACGAAAACGAACTTCCGGTGGCGTCCTAGACAGGTCAAATCCTCAAATCTTAAGGTCCCTATTGCATTGTGTACTTAGACAAGATACTCTACTCTCAAAGTGCCTCTCTCTCTCCACCCAGGTGTATAACTGGGTAGCGGTGAACTTAATGCTGGGGGTAATCCTGCGATGTTCCGGCCTGAACGGCCACCAAACCCATATACAGACTTATACTTACATGTATTAGTAGAATTCCACTAGTATACTAATACAAATGCCGCAATCTGATTGGCTCAGCTACTCATACACTATCAGCCACGAGAGTACAGTCGCTGTCTGTCGTCCACAAAATGCGATGTTTTCTTATGGTTTTCCGCAGTTTTGGAAGATAGTTTAAATGTAAAGGGTAGTTAAAATTCCAGAGACTAAAAGACTAAAAGAATCACATTTACGGTTCCCTGACTTTAAAACTTGAAAATATTGAAAAAGCGGGTGCGCACTTAAACTGCAAAAATTAATTTGCAAAGGGCAGTTAAATTCCTGCGACTTAGTTTACAGGTAAAGTTCAATAATGCATGGGAAAATAATTGGAAACTGGTATCTGCGTTAACTTCAGTTAGAATTCTACTAAAACAATTAGATTATTCGCTCTCGATTTCTATGAGGCAATGGTTCATTCAGCCTTCAGCTTCACCAACTATCACCTCATAGAAATCCTGAACTCATAATCTAATTCTTAAATAGAGGGGGGAAGGTTATGAAATTTGAGAAAGTTCTTTGTCGTATGTCTTTGTCGTATGTTTCTGTTCTCGTTTTTGGCTTGACCGAGCAAAACACACAATGGTTGTTTACAACTGACGAGGAGCTAGCCAATAGAAATGTTTTGATTATGTAACTCATGCATAGTGTATGAACCAAAAACAAAAGATTGTGCACGGTCTTTGACCTTCCAACATAAATCTTGGCATCTTTGTTTGCCAGGCTTCATAAACGTTTTCTTTTCTATTAACTATTGATGCATTTAAAAAAATTGCTCAGCTTTACAATAAATCACCAGGTCTGTTATTAAGATCTGTAGTTTACCCTGCTCACTGCTACTTTCAGCGTTTTCCGGTCTGCCGCCTTCGGTATCGTCTGCATCATAATCCACTAACAAAAGAACAACAAAATACAAAACTTGAGAATAATCTCTAAGGCCCTATACAAACGGGAAATGTTTGGCGACCAAACACAACCAAACATTGTTTGGTCACCAAACATGCTAATGTTGAAGTGAGTGGCCAAACAGTTAAAACATGTTTGATCAAACACATATCAAACAATTGATACAAGCCGCTGAGCAAGCGTGGTACGCATGCCAGCTTTAAACATGTTTGACACACGGCTGTCTAAACGAACAAAACATCGCCCATCAAACACAAGAACAAAAGAAATGTTTTAAGTTTTTCAACAAATGTTTGATGGCCTTCAAATTTTATCACCAAAGACGATCAGACATGATCGAACAGCACCAAACAAGGTGTCCAAACCGTAAAATGTTTGTTTGTTTTATTTCATATACTGTAGCACTATGATCCATTGATTATGACGATTCCATCATAAAATGAATGTGACCAGTAAATTAAGGCAAAAATGACTTTTTTGCATTTTTTACTTAATATTCCATTTATCATTTTGTTGCATACAAACATTTCTGAAGATTCTTTGTTTGTAGTGTATATACGATAGACGTCTTGTTGACTATCACTCGTAGAAAACGAGGGCGAGTAGTATAATTGTTTAACTATCAATTTATAATGGTCTCACTGCATAAAATATAAAGTAACGCTTAGGAATGAGTTTACATCGGCAATTCAAATGTTTCAAACACTGCGCGCGATGTGCACTGAGGTGTGAAACAAGCATCACCTGTTCAAGAAGAATGATTTTCATTGGCTATTCACAACTGTTGTCTATCAGCAGATAGAAAACAGTGAAAGAGCCAATGAAATTCACAGATTCACAATACACCATTGTAAATTTCTACTAAAATTGTTTAGTAAGTCTTGCGCAAGGCTCATGACCAGACAGTTATAAATAAATGCTGTATCACAATGGACCAAACCTATGATTTTCTCTGCTTGTACGGGAATGGTTTAACTGAAAACTGCAATTGGGGAAAATATCGTTCACGGTATCACTGTTTTAAAGACTTTAACAAGTTAGAGAGAACGATAAGAAGTTCAGCAAGTTTGCTAATGTTTAAGAAGTGTCTTTTTCTACCTTCTATAGTTGATTCGATTAATTTCTATTCTTTTTTTAAGTTTCATCTTTTTTTGTAGTGTATTTTTCTGTAAATATTATATATATTTCGATTTTGCTTTATATTCTTATATTTTAATTGTATTCTTACTTATAGATATCTAGTATTAGGACCTCTATGTAAACCACTTTTAGTGATGGAGCCTCCTAATAAAAGATTGTTATTATTAAAACTTAAGAACCTAATTAAGAACCTACTTTAGCCTAAATTGCCAATTACTACCCCTAAATATATAAACCTGTTTTGCCAAACTTAGAAAGATGTAGGTTCCTACACGCAGGTTTCTACGGCTACAATCCCAGACAAGAACGTTGGGACACAAAACACGTTCTCCCCTTCCCTCACTTTCAGTATTGATAATCAGAATGGGGGATATGTGATACGTGATACAGCTCAATTGTCCCAACTACGTTTGGTAGTGATTGTAGGTATCCAAACGTTTTTTTTGGAGAATCATTTTAAGATCCAAACTTAAAATTTCAAAATTCCATTCTGTTCAGTATGGTCTCTGTTTTGCAGTCATATCAATTCGATCCCAGACTGCATCTGTGTAAGCTTGTCCATTACAAATGTGCGGAATTTCTGGCTAGAAGAGTAATACTTCAACCAGATATCGTTTGTTAAGGTACAGCAATTTACAGCTTGGAGAGCTCGAATTAACATACTATACTTCGTTAGGTTTACCTTTGTCGTCAATCGGCTGATTGTCATGGAGTTCTTCAGCGGCAGAGAACCTGTGATCCACTCCTAAATAACAATAGAAATTCATTATGATATAAGGATATCAGCTCTAGTTAAAGGTACCGTCTCCACAATTTTAGAAGCAAATGAAGCCCCGATTTTATACCTAGGAGTATCAGTAGTTTGTATAGTATGATTGTACGGTTGAAGGTGGTTCTGAAAAGCACTGTTGTTGGTGACTGACGTCTCGACAACTTAAGTGGAAGTCATCTTCAGAGTAAAGTGAAAAGTGTTCATCAGTCGATGATGTTCTAAGTCTGGTCCGTTGAATATGATTGGTCGGTTTCGATCTGTCTATTGCTAGTCAAATCGGTCGGTTTTTGGTCACTCGAAATGAGTCAAATTTAGTCGGTCTGTTGAAAGTCTGTTTGTCGGTTTTGTTTCTGTCATGGATAAGTCATTTGTAAGGCGTCGGTAGTTGTTGACATCTGTTAAAAGATGTATAATCTAGGTTAGTGTAATAACTCTCCAGAGTCAGTCGTTGGAAGTAGTCTGTACTGTAGGTTAAGCACTAAGCATAGTCCCAGTCAATGGTGTGGTTTCTCAGTTGATAATGTACAGCAATGTGATTGCTGGCATCACCATTTCTCTTAGCTCATTTGTTTTGAGTCAGTCTGTTGCTAAGATTTCTTCCAGTCTCACCAATGTAAGAAGCCTGAAGTCACTTGACTCAAGATCACTTCCACTCACCACTAAGGTTGTTAAAATGTCAGTCACCAATAACAGTTCTTTTTAGAACTACCCGCAACCGCACGATCACACTATTCGACCACCACTAAGCCAAAAACACACCTGGTACAGTTTTGCCTTTCCCTTGATGTAATTCCCTCACACCTTCGCTGCTACTCCCCACCGAGCCACTGTCGCTTTCATGATCACTGGCACTACTGCCATCTGAAGTCTCATCTTCACTGCTCCAGCTGCCTTTACGCAAATCTCCTACATCACCTTGCAACTCATCACAAACTACAGCACATTGAAGAGGACTTGCATCCACAGACTCATCAGTAGTATTTAGTACACTGGTATGCGTGTTCAGAGCACTAGTGAACCTCCGGCCAGGTGAGTCAGCAAGGCTTAGGTCAGCAGTGTTGAGCTTCGAGGGACCTTTCACCTCTGATTGGTCTGTTGCTATAAAGTGTTAATAATACTCAAAATCTTTGTACTGAATCAACAGGATACGGCTAAGCTGAAAATAAACCATTAACTGGATAAAGCAGTCAAATGATTTTCAGTAGCTTTCATCCTAAAAGTATTAACAAATGAAAGGACGAAAACACTCTTGCTTTATGGATTTAAAAGCAAGCTGGGTAAATTATGCACAAAAGGAAAGTAACATTATGAGGAAATTTGTTTCAACTCACTTGTGGTAACATCTAAAGATAACAACAACATATTACTCTTGTCTTCACTACGACGTATCATACTTTTGTATAACCTTTGCTAACTGTCTAATAACATTACCTTTCGTCTGTGGTGCACTTAGCATTTAAGGGCATCACTTGATTAGACGTACATGTAAGCTCTTACAAAATTTCAAAATCTTTCTCACTAGAATTAGTTAAAATAAAACATACCGCTTTCAGCTTGTGAGAATGATGTAGACGCCGACAGTTGTGGACGGTGGGTTGACGGGATGGAAGCAAGAGTTGGATCAACATTAGTTTCTTCTTGTTTCTGATCTTGTGGTTGCATAGAAATTGGGAGAGAAGGTGGCGCTGATGTCTCTTTGCTCTTCTGTCGGAAAAAATGATGAATGCAACAACGCTTCAGTGCCGTCATGTTTCAAATATATCAACATACAATTACTGGACCTGATACTAGTGCTCTTCTTCATTTTCACAGCAGTAGAATACTAGTTGTGTACAGTACTAGTACCAGTACTAGTTGTGTACAGCTAATAGCTATCCTACCGGTTGTCTTGTCACTTTGGGTTTCTGCATCTTCTTAGCTCGTGCGGCTGCTGCGCTGGCTTGATGGATTTTTTCTTAAAAGAAAAAAATCAACATCGTCTTTTATACACCGAATATAAAAGCCATATTTTATATAATATCAGATATGTGTCAAATGTTTCTACACAAATTCATATATAGATTTAGCCAAGCCTAAAAGAGGAGCTTAAGAATTAAGCCTAAACGAAACTAGGATTTTTACCCTGGATCAGAAACTCACAAAATGATCAAGTGTGAGCATAGGATTGTTTAGTGTATGGTCTCACTCTTTTGTCTAGTTACATTTTAACAAACCATACCTAATGAGTGTATCCAAGATTGCAGAAATTACGCAAGTAATATATCAGGGACATTCCAAGAGACGATAGCGTTTAATCTGTGCCAGAATTTTGCGTGTGTATGTACTACCTCTCTCTCTCCCACAGATATAACCTGGGTTGAGCCCGCAATCCAATCAACAACCAAATCAAAACAACACGCGATCTCAATGAGTTCTTGACTTGAACCCGCGATATGGTCACGTGATACTGGTCAGCGAATACCTTGTTTTGACAGCTGTAAATTAATTTTATCATGGATGTCCAATATCAAAGGTGTACCAATAGTAATGGTGTTAGTCTCTCATTTTTCAATTTTTGGGGCTTGGCATGCGAATGTACCTACGTAAGGCTAGTCACGCAACAACCAAATTTTTGAGTTCGATGGGTTACCAAATTTTCTAAGGTATGGCACTAGGCTTGCGCGCCTTTGTCGTGCAGGAGCTCTGCTTTTCTCACTTAAATGCAAAGTAGTTTAGATTAGCACAACTTGATTTACTCAACAAAAGCATGGAGTTCTGTATCAAAGCAAGGTCACCTCCATTCTCTCTGCCATTCAAAGGCCAGGCCTCTGAGCGGACAACTATAAAATGGCCTATTGTAATACAAAATAATTTAGACATGGTAAACACACACAAAAAAAGAGAAAGAATTGGACTACAAATTACGGATTGTCCTTCATTTGAGAGGTTGTACTGCTACAACCCTCAAATTAAGGTGTGGAAATACTTTATCAATTGATCGTCTTACCAAATTCTTCCTCGGAGCGGTTCCGGTGAAGATATATCCAGACTTTCCTGTTGCTGTCGTATTTAACACAAGGATCACGTTCATAGTGAAGCCTGTCTAAAGCACCGCTGACCACTGTATGAATCTGCTCACAAATATACAAACGTCCGGTCACATTTAATCTAACACTGAATGATCATGCTAATTATTACATAGCATATTAAGACAAATAGTTCAAATCGTACTATGGCGCATTGTAAACTAGCATAAGACTAGGCTGAATTTCAGCCACCTCCTCCTCTCGCGAAGTCTCGGGAGAAAGCATTGAGCGATAATGCTGTCCGGTGACGTCACGAGTCAAATGCGGTAATTTATGAAATTTCACCCGCGACCTTCGGCGCAAAAGCGTCTAGACAAAACCGAGTTTACTTTGTGGACGCCAATGATCTCCGCCTCCTTACCGGCCATACGCAAAATTTACAGTGGTCCACTCCAAAAATATTATCATTTTACTTTCAGTATGCTCGGTTAGCTCACCAAATACGCTGGAATTAAATATTACTTGAAATTTGTAACTGCAGAAGACCGGCGGATCGGGTTTTTCAACGGCCACTCGCACGCATGAGTGACCTCGAGAGCAAGCACACCAACTCGCGAACTAAATCATATCTGTACGTATTTGTCTTGGGGCTACAGACTGAACAAAACTTCTAATAAACCTTATGATTTTGTATCGTAATACGTTTTATAGGTTTAAGTATATGTTCAGTTCGAAAAATACGTGCAGAAATAATTTGTTCGCTCACGTGCATATTTGCTTGATTTCGGGGTCATTCATGCATGCGAATGGATGCAAATGGTCGTTCAAAAACGCGACAAACGTCGTAGGAAATGTGAATACATCGCTTCCACTGACAAATTCTTCAAGTGCCTTTTCTTGTTGCAGATTGAGGTTTGGAACCCCAAATGTCAAGCATACACCAGAAACGACTAAAAGTCTTGTGGCGTTAGCCCGCGATTTTCTTCCGCCATCTTCAGTGAACGGGCGAAGTTTGGCAATAAACTTATTTAAATTATTCGTGTCAGGCGAATAAATTAACACGGCAACCAATCAGAACCACTATCAGGTTTTTGAAAAAGTTAAATTTTCTCCACCACCACACACACTTTTTGGAAACTCGTAAAAGCATACAACGCTTCTTTCAAAATCCTCTGGTAATAAGAAGCAGTTAGCGCTCACAATTCATTATGTTTTTTAATACCATGACAAGGAGCAGTCAAACACTTCTCATCACCAGATTAGTACGTCTGTCTGAGGTAACCTTTTCCTAGCGTTCAGTTAGTTGGGGCGCACCTGCACAGCGTTAAAAATGGCCAGCGTAAAAACGACACAGAGACTTTGTGCAAGGAGTGCATAAGGCTAGTCTGAGGCAGCAGTGATAACATTATACTACACTGAACGGGTACTTCCTGTTCACTAACACTGTGCAATAAAAATGTGAAAATACCAACCTGTGCGTCAGATGAGTTGGGATTGAGAAACTGAGAGTCCTTTAACAACTCACATACCTACAAAGAGAGTCACATGACTGAGATAAGAAAGAGATCTAACATGAGTTAACTGTGCGTTACAATGATTTAAAGAACATCACACACTTGATTTAAAAGGCTCTCTAGTATGTGAGATAAAAACCAAAACTATGTGCCACTTTACGAATTATGATCATTAGATTAGATTAGATTGACCTTTCGGGCTACGGGCCTAATTGCTAAATAGTTTTATTCTGTATATGTATATAAAATAAGAAAGCCAATATTGCAAATATCTTAATACCGACAAAATAGCCTTTCGTACATTTCTGTATGGTATTACAACATCCAGTCTATATTACAGTGCAGCTCAGATATATCCGAACTACGCATACGCGTATTATACGCGTGTATTTTGCGTATACGCGTATGTCAATACACGCACATGTTTGCGTATATACTACGTGCACATATTTAACAATTATCCTGCGAAATAGCGCGGAATATCGTCTGATACTTAGCCTTACTTAGATACTCGGCTAAAATCAGGACGATATTCCGCGAGACTGAGCAGCATAATTGTTTTATTATTCACAAATTGATAACACTAGCAATAGTTTTCACTAGAGCTGCCCCCGCTTTTGAAGATCTGTTTAACACCTGTATATGGTTTTTACTGGATATTAATACTGTGCATACGACTGTTAACAAGGAAACGTTTGAATATTTATTGAAGTTAACATCCGTGTAACTGGTTAACATATTTGTCTGTAAATGGCAAGGAAATCTATTACAGCCATACAGTTTTGTTATTTTTTGTGAAACAGCAACGTTGTGTATTGCATGTTTTTTTTGTCCGCAAAATAGTTACTACTCCATTGTTTTTTTTGTTTTGTTCTAATTCTGTGAACTTAACAGATATTGTTTCATGGGGTAAGTTAAATCACCTTATTGAGTTTTAATGGCATCACTTGAAATGATTGTGGTTAGAGTTTTTTTTGGCCCTTGAAATAGGTACTACACTATGAGTTAGTATTACGCACTAATTGCATTGTTTTCTTTAGTTAAGTTGTTACTCTTATGCACTAATTGTCAGATAGTGTTTCACGGGCCAAATAAAATCACTCTAACATCATAAATTGTACGCTTTTGTTAAATTTTCACTAGTGTCTGTTCAACTTAACAGTTTGTTTTTTTACCAGACACAGTACAGTTATCTGTTCACTTTTCCTGTGAAGTTGAGCCATGGGCTTTCATAGTTATAACAAGTTTGTTGTTCTGAGAAAGCTCAAAATCGACATTTTCGAGCAACAGCGATTTCTCAGTTAGATCGTCGATGTTGTCTTTGTACTGCAAGATGTCTGCTGAAATGCTGTCACTGAAAAGTGCTGGTTGTGTTTTTCTAGATGAAAGTTAATGTTTATTTCAATATAGCATTACTTCAGAAGCATTGCTCTGTTACAGTGAAGAAAATGAACAATTTTGGAGCATTTGAATTACAAAAATTGGCCACATAATTATTCTTATCTAAACCCAACTGATTTAATCCATATGCTGTCACTACTATCAAAAGAATACTGCTATTCAATGTCACAGAACTCGAGCATGAGCGACAAAATGAATCAAATGTTCTTAGTGTCATGAAAAGGCTCTCTTCCTCTTCATTGAGACAACCGAATGTTCTTTTCTCAAATATCAGGCTGGCTAAAACAGGCATTACAATCCCTAGCCGCTAATGAACTACAAAGATCTATTATGTATGACCAAACAGGCTCGTTAATTTCCCTCAATAATGAACTATCTTCTCTCGAAGAGATATGATGTGACCAAACATTGAAAAGCAGGTCTGTAAACTCATTCGTAGTACGTAGATTTGATAGCTTTAGATAGATATGGAAGAAACAAATGCGTCCTGAGAGATTTCCAAAAAGGCGTCAACAGCACATGAATAAATTTCAAACTCGATGAGTAACCAGGGGGCATAATTGAAAAGTTAAAAAGACGTTCTCTGGTTAAAAGTTTAAACAAAAAAACACTAAGCTTTCGATTGCCAGTCTGCAATCTTTAAAAAGTGAGATGTAAAAAGCGAAGGTAAAGATATCTATGTTCAAAAAGGTGAGAAAATAACGAACGGATTTAAATAAACACAAAAAATACAAAAGAAATACTTGTGCAAAAATAAAATGCTAATAACATGGATAAGATTACAATAAAATTGAGCATTGTCTTGGCAGCTGCTTGGGGTTATTGTCTGCCTGGCAAGTAATTATAGGTGCGAAAATAAAATGCTAATAACAGGGATAAGATTACAATAAAATTGAGTATTGTCTTGGCAGCTGCTTAGAGTTATTGTCTGCCTGGCAAGTAATAGCAGTGTGCCAGGATTCCAACATTTTTCTTACGCGTGAATTGCCCTTGTCGATGACGCGTCCCGTGTCGATGACATAAATAAATACCAGGGCTAACAGAAACAGAATTCTTAAAGTGCCCTCTTCGAACTGTAACCACCGACTTGTTTATCTTCGAGAGTGACATATTCAAATGGAAATTGATATAACAAACTCCGTATCTCTTTCTGGCAATATCAATGCAACTCTGAGTTGAGATTCTGTTCTGACATTATCTTTCTGATCTGTTGGATCGAGTCTGTCGATTATCGTTATGATCTGTTGGATCGAGTCTGTCGACCCCGTGGCTGATTGGTGTCTAGCAAATCAAATTTTGTACCGAATAATTTTATTCAGTGCTGTTGAGTGCTTTTGAATTTAAATAAATCACTGAACTGCAAAATAATCACCCTGAAATGCTGCTCGAAGTTGTGAACTCGTCGCTTGAAAGGCTGCTTAAGATGGCGAAACGCGACTTCGTGGTTGCAAAACCTTAACGCGTTGCTAGAAGAAGGCAAAACGCGAACTCGTGATTGAAATGCAAAATGATGGCGAAATGCGAACACGTGGTTGCAAGACCTTAAAACACCTGCTAGAAAGAACTCGAAATGCTGCTAGAAGACGACGATACGCAAACTCCTGCTCGCAAAACCTTGAAGCGCTGCTCGAAGACCTCGTGGTTGCAGAATGACAACTACCCGATAGCACCTTGCACACTTGCTAAACTATTACCCGAGACCACCGTGCGCGCCTAGTTTGATCAAATCGAGATTTTTTCGCATACTACAATTTATTTACTTACTCACATCTTTACATTTTTGAAATTCCTTATATTTAAACACGCGGGGAACCCTAGGGTGCCTCCTCGGGTTTTGGCCCCTGGGCCAAAACTCTGTGGGGGCAAAAACAGCTCGTAACATTTTTAAATCTTTCTGTCGACACTTTTTCACTTCACTTTTTCTTCCCACGTACGAAGCTACGTATATTTAGCAATTATTGAATGAGGCTGAGTAGGATATGAAGAATTCTGCAGATCTCGGAGGGTATTATCCACCTCGGCCTTCGGCCTCGGTGGATAACACTCTCCTCGACCTGCAGAATTCTTCATATCCTACTCAGCCTCATTCAATAATTGCT
>Ga0126343_10001336_pt1 | contig 11405 bp, 12 predicted proteins | sample Cyp2metagenome_FD_92531 | JGI IMG/M metagenome (GOLD analysis project Ga0126343, IMG submission 92531) | Coral microbial communities from Lord Howe Island, Old Settlement Bay, Australia - Cyphastrea 2 metagenome | ecosystem: Host-associated > Invertebrates > Cnidaria > Coral ... | reverse complement strand
ATAGGGGGGTTTGTTTGTGTTGTGTGGTTATGGGCGTGGGTGGTTGGGGGGGTTATTGTGTGGAGGGGGGGGGGGTGGGGGGGGAGAAGAGGGGGGGAAAAGGGAATGGGGAGATGCAGGAAAAAAACCTCCTCGGCGCCCACGATTCTCGCGGTTCGAGGCTTCGCCGCTCGCCGCTCGCGCTCGCCCCTTGCATATCGCAACCCTCGCAACCCTAGGAAAAGAAAGAGACTGCTTGCAGTCTAAACGGACAGGCACATATTATAGATCATGTAACGTAATAGATATATAATCTTACATATTCGATTAATAGGTTGCTCACTACAAGACCATAAAGGATGAAATACCAATTAGATGAACGAGGCTTAGTTCCCTGTTGGAAGCTTTCACAATTGGAGAGTTCCAATACCTGTAAAATACAGCGAAAGTAGATAAGGTAGTACACATGCCACCACCAGCGAATGCAAAAAAGACAGCTTTCCCTGAATCGGAATAATTTACGTTAACTAAAGACAAATCAATGCACCTTGTGTTCCACTCATTAGAATATGTCTCTCTTGAGCATTGAGAGCAAATTTCACTGAGTCCATTATGTGGGGTAACTGAACCTGGAGAACAGGGAACACATTGCCAGGAACATGGTGACGTTATCGATTTCCTTGTTCCAGCTGCGCGTTGATTCACACATTCTGATCTGGGTGTGAATGAGGTCCCCGTCGCAGAATTCCAGAGCACCTTCTCTTGAAAACTCAATCGTTGTTTACTTTGTTCATCCGCGTCCCACATTCCCACTTGGACTTGCTTTAGTCGTTTCACACCAAATTTTGGCCCCTGGAAATTAACAGTGTTTTGCCCTTGTTGGGAATTAACAATGCGGATTGCGGTTGAAGGAGGATCGCCGTGTTCGTCAAATGTAATTTTTCCTGTTAGCCTATTGAAGTTAACTCTTGAAAACAACTTTTGGACATCTCCTCTTTTGACGTTGCAAGTGTGCTGCTGACAGTTAGTTTCTTGAATAAAGATTTGAATAGCATTCGACACAGCATATACAGCATCAAGGATATAAGGTACATGAGAGCTGTAAATCAAATCCCCGAGGTCAAGGGAACATAGCACATGTCCATGGTCTACGTTCACATTACGTATTCCATCAAAAGAACAGTTACTTTCAGGCAAATACTTGCTCCACCACTCTTGAGAACCGTTTTTCTTTAAGCCTAGATTTAGATCTTTTCCATATTCTCGAAAGCCCGCATCAGAGAAATTGCGAGGCTGGAGCCCTATGGATCCATCAAAGACTAAATAGCCGGGGTCGAGAAGGAAACTTAATTCAGTTCCTTGTCCCTCACTGAGGAGCCAAACTTTTCCAGTGAGATTTTGAATGTTGATTTTATCTCGAAGTGTTTCTTCATAGCTGCCGTATATCCAAAGAACTATAACTCTGATATTTCTGTGTTGTTTTAGTCTTGGAACAATATCTCTAATGCTTTGAAACTGTCTTTTACGACTGATGAATTCGGTTACGGCAACACAAAATGCGTTATTTCGCCTTGCAGCTTCCTCCACGAGATGCCACACTCCTTTTCAACCATAGGGATTGTCCAGTCCTATCGCCGCTACATAAGTCCAGTTAAACGTCTCTATGATGCCAGCTATGGCTTTAACTCGAAAGATGTCGGAAGGCATTGTTCTCTAAAAATGATTGTATGTCTGTGAACTCAGTTCAGGGCTTGTTGTAGTTCCGCTTATTGCCGTTGCTCCAAAGACTTGAAGCAGAATTGCAATGGCCAGAGCTGTGCTGGATTCTTTTGGACCAATAAGGGCTACAACTGGTTTACTTTTCTTAACGGTCTCATTGCAAGAAGAGGATTCTCGGGCAAGGTCGTTGGCAATTCGCATCGCCTTTGAGACATTTCCACAGCAATCCCGTATGTCATAGCCAAGAGTTAAGTTTGGCAAAATATTGAATCGTTGTTGATTTTTGCAATAGCGAATATCATGGCTTGAGCAAGACCGAGTCCTTTCAAATGAAAATCGATGCAATGTCCTTCCGAATTTTCCAAGTGGGTTACGAATAGTCCACCTAACATGACGTCCCCTTCTAAATAATGTGCTTGCACAGTAACGTAATTGTAAAAAAGCCAGACAAAAACGAGACAATACCGCGAGTGTTCAGCGAGATTCATATTCAGATTCGATGCCAATGTTCATAAAACTCTTTTGTCGTTTGACTAAAGGCCATGTAACACGAAGCAATTTTTCTTGCAACTTGCAACGCAAAGTTTGTTGCGTTGCAAATAGCAAGAAAAATTGCTTCGTGTAACAAGGCTCTACATGTAAGTAGCGCACAACATTATTGATGAAATTGGCATTTGCAGGTGGTATCTTTCTTCTCTTTTCAAGAGGCTTATGGCTCATTAAAATGATTATGTTTTAAAAGCCGCTTATTGTAAGAAAAAGGAATAAGAAATATTATCGCATGTTGACGACTTCGATACCTAAAATGTCCTGGGTTTCACCTTCAGTGAATCGATTTCACGATTCCTACTTAGCTTTTCACATCCGAATTGATTTTTTTTATATGCTTCTTGGTCCACTCTTTTCGCCCAGATAATTACTCCTAAAACTAACGTAATAACGATAGTTGAAAATTAAATGCTCTAAAACGCAGAAAGACTCTTAAACCAATAACGAGGCAGGTGCTATTTTTGAGCACGATTCAGTTTTTTAGGTTGGGCGCTTTGTTTGCGTTGTAGAAGTTGAAGCGAGCTTTTTGTAGGAAAAAGAAAAACGAAGGAGCGAGGGTTATAAACGATGATGCAGGGCGAGTGTATGCTAATATGAGAGAGATTTTAGCCAAGAACGAAGATTGCGATCGTCCCAAGTATGAATGATTTTTCGAAAACACTTGTGAAAAGGAGAGAGAGAGGTTTGGAAGTATTGAGGAGGCGAGTTCGTTTTGGAGAGGAGTGTGGGAAGGAGAGGGAACTGGGAATAGTCAGGCTGTATGGCTGGACGAGGTGAGACATGCGATCCTTAGTAAGGTCCCGCCTCTCCAACGAATGAGACCTGGACACTAGACACCGCTGAAGCAGTAGGGGTGTTGAAAAGAAAAAAAGAACTGGAGTGCCCCGGGGCCGGATGGGTTGGTAAATTTTTGGTGAAAGCGTGCGTATGTGTTACACGAGGGTGTGGCTCGGTCATTTGAAGCGATTTCGAGAACCTTGATGAGTATCCATCCTGGTTCGCCGAAGGAAAAACATCATTAATACCAAAACCGGGAGAGTTCACCAGCGACAATCAGAGACCAATCAGTTGTCTGAATACTTCTTAGAAGTGGTTTACTTCGTGTCTGCTTAGTCCCACGGATCAGCATCTTGAAGAGCACAGTTTGATGGAAGGGTCCCAGAGGGGCGCTAAGAAGGGCTGCAGTGGAACGGTAGATAATTTATTGATTGATAGGGCAGTGACATTGGACTGTCAGAGAAGAAAGCGTAATTTGCGTATGGCATGGGTTGACGTGAAGAAAGCATATGACTCGGTAGATCGTGGGTGGTTATGTGAGATGATGGTGCTGCATAGATTCCCGAATTGGCTATGTGAGGTGATCTGTAAGTTGTGTAATAGCTGGAATACGAGAATCGTGGCTAACACGTTGCATGGGCTAAAACCTATTGTGTTTAAGAAGCGCTTACCACAGGGAGATGCGCTCTGCCCAAGGCTGTTTACGATCTGTTTGAACCCCGTGGCCAGGAAGATTAGCGCCTCCGAGGGATACAAGCTGTCTAAACCAATCAGCGCTAGAGTAACTGACCTGTTATACATCGATGATCTCAAGGTATTTGCTGCGTCCGAGACCAAGATAAACCGTGTTCTGGAGTCGACGCAAGCTGCTATGGAAGACATCGGGTTGTAATGGAACCCAAGGAAATGCACAGTTATCCATACAACGATGGGGGTCCATTCCCAGGAGAGGAAGAGATCTAGTTGGAGAAAGGTTACCAACTCTTGAGGAAGGCAGACAGTACAAGTTTCTGGGTGTTCTTGAAACCCTAGTTCAGTAAGAGAAGATGGCACCTGAACTTGCAGCAAAGGAGTACCTGCGCCGATTGTCAGTCATCTGGTCAAGTACCCTCTCAGACTATAACTGGGTTGTGGCATCTAATCAATTTGCCCTGCCTGTGTCAGGTTACCTAATGTGGACTCAAACCTGGTCGGTTACAGAATTGAAGATCGTGGACAGGGAGCGCGTAAGATTATTGTAGAGAACGGCGGGAAACACCATGAGGGCTCTACGGCCCTGTTGTAACTCCCAAGAGAAAAGGGTGCAAGAGGCTTACGTGCGGTAGAGACGGAGTATAAAGAGACCAAGGTCAAGGCAGCAGTTAGATTGTATGAGAACAAGGATCGAGCTTTGGGAATGGTGAGGGAGTTTGATGAGAGAGCTGAGTCTCTGGGACGTAGATGGTTGGTCAAAGATGCTGCAAAGTTTGCGGAGGATCTGAGCGTCAACTTACACCTTACGTACCCAGATCCTGTTTGTGCTATGACTAGTGAAGGGATCCTTTCATCGCATCGTGTCAAGGAAGTACTGAAAGAATGTATGGAAGAGAAGTTTGAAAGAAAAGTACGTGAATTAGAATGACAAGGAAAGTTGCTTATTGAGAGGAAGTTTGATTCACAGCTATGCAAGAAAGGGTGTTTCAACTGGCTGAGTAAATGGAGATCAAGCCCCACGCACACCATTGCCGTTGTGTTTGAAATGAATGAGCAACTGCTGCCCACAAAGCTATACTCTAGCAAAAAGACACACACGAGTTGTCTAGGGGATGCGAAGTGTAGGCTATGTGGTCATGCCCAAGAAAGTGTCCCGCACATTCTGGCCGGGTGTACTGCACTGGCTCAGCACGAGTATTTGTTCAGACATAACATGGCTTTAAGGACGTTCGCGGGAAAATTTTCCAACATTGATTTTTTTCTGAGACTTTTACCACTTAAAGTTGATGAGGGACTTATGTTAGAAATGTAAAAAAAATGGGAGGTCACCGACTTCGTTTAGCAGAGAACAAGCCTGAAAAATCATCCTAAATCTGAAAAATCGGGCTTCGTTAGCGAATAAGGCCACAATGTCTGTAAGCCCAAAAATAATGCAATTGGACCTTTGAAGTGAAATGTTCTCTGCCAAATATTGTCCAAGTAGACCTACTAAATGAAATTAGTCAACTGGTGGGGTTTCTAAAAGAAACATTTCGTATTTAGCGATCATAGTTTCACGCGCCTTTCAGCCGTTAGATGGCAGGATTCGATGTCCCGTGGACAGAAATCTTGAATTTTTTTCAACTTCCCACATTGATTTTTTGTTCATTTTTGGACAATGTGCAGATAATTGGGAATAAAATCTGTTTCTGGAAAGAAAAGTAGGGGTCACGGAACGTCCAAGATCGTTAGATCTTGGCAAAGCTGCAGCATTGGCCATCTACTCTATCATTGTTTATTTTAATACTAAGCGCGCGCGCGCTCATCGATGATGTGGCGTGAGTTTGCGTACGCAGTAAGGATGCGCAGAAACAATTAGCGCGAACGTCCTTAAAAGGCCTGTTCTACGAGGTCCTACGTGACCAAGATTTTCTTGAGGAAGTACCACCGTGGTACTCGCCAGTGATGCCAAAGGCGGTGTACAAGTCGGCAAAAGTAGAAGCTTGGTGGGAACTACCTGTGTTTGCAGATCATCAGGAGGTGCGAGCCAAATGGCTCGATGCGAGGTTTGTGAATCATGTTAGCAAGAAAGTCGTAGCCATAGAGATGAGTTGCCCATGGATCAGTAATAGAGAAGTATGGCCCGTTAAGGTGGGAACTGATGGAGCAATTTAGAGGCTACGATGTGCACCAGTATAATATGATCATGGATGTGCTAGGTGGGTGGTCGAAAGAGTGCGGTCACTAGTTGGGCGAAAGACTACCCAAGTCTTGGAGAGAATGCAGAAGGCGGTTTTATCGGTGACGTTGAACATTGCAAGAACTTTCAAAACAGTAACATCATGATGTTAATATCATGATTAGTAAACTAGCCATGAACAGCGCTTAGCTCACAGGTTACGTTAAGCGCCCTGTGTTGCTTCGTGTTACTGTGCATACAGATAGTTTTACTACATATAATAACACTACTTACTCTGTTCACACCTACTAATAACTACTAATAATGACTAAAAATGTCTCTGCTCACTTTTCTGCTGTCCTCAAGGCATCACTTTAGTGTGCGGGTGATGTTTAGGATGTGCGAGATGACAGCTCTCTGCATCCGGAGAAGAATCTTTCCTCCTCGAGCCCTGAACAGTTCCTTCGTAGCCTCGTCTACCTCTCTGGGCCACCCTCTTAGGACATCTATGATGATGGTATACTGCCGAATGTCATATCCTGGGAACTGCTGCTTGAGCTCCCAGCGGAGGGGGCCATACTTGGTGGTCTTCTCTGGTCTTGTCTTGTCTTGTCTTCTTTTCTCTGTCCTCCGTCCACAGGCAGCTCATTTCTTCTTGTCGTGATCTATAAATCTCGTATCCCCTCTGTTCTGCCTCACTCGCTCACTTACTGCAAAGACTGGAATGGCCCAATATGCTTGGGCCTCGGGTAACTCGCATTTGGGTTTGGAAACGACCGGAGAATACCACGGTGGCACCGAGTCAAAGAGCTGAAGCTCTCCAAGCATTTCCCAGAACAGTACTTTGAGGGCCGCATTGTGAGAGAAAAGACTTAAAGCAAGTCTCGACGACGACGCCTTAGTGGACGACCAGAGGTGAAATAAAAATTTGTACCTTACTGCGCATGCGATTGACGAAACTCGAGTCGTCGTTCAGACCACTGTTGACACATGGTTTTGAGGTCGCCGTGCCAAGGCAGAGTGAAGGTGAGCATTTATGATCATTTATTCAACTAATTTCTTTTCCCCGAACATATTAGGAAAGTCCAGTCACATTTCAGCGTTGTTGGAAGCTTTTTTTCAGTTTAGAAACACTATGTCCTGATGCCAGGAGCTCTATATGCAATCACGAGATTTTTCCGCTTTAGAAAACCAACCAAAGAAGATGGCGTCTGAAAGTAGCGAAGAAACAACGGTAAAAACTACACAAGTAAGCGTTTAGATTTATATTCGTTTTGTAGTAAAGAAAATTTGGCTCAAACACTACCCTTTCCTCAATTCAACAAAGAATGGAACTGGATTCACATCTGGACAAGACGTGTTTGCGTTTGTTTTGGTGGCACTGTTCTCCATTGATCAAGTTGTCAATAGTATTGAACGTTGTTTTCAATTTTTAACAGCTTAACTACCAGCATAACAACTGATTTTAATGAAACTTATCTGACAATAGTCAAGGTTTGCTCTCAGCCGAAAGTAAACAATCATCACTGAGTGTTTGTCTGCTAAAGGAAATTTCAGTCACTACATTTCGATGTCACTTGCAAATTGTTCTTAGTCAAAAAAGGTCCCATAATTCTGAATTTGCTCTTTCCAATCATCAGAAATTTTCTTTGCAAAATGCAATCTGTATATTCAGAAATCCCTTGAGCAAACCCCGGGAATGAATAAGGAATTACTTTTGTAACTGCAAATTCTTTAATATACATTTTTTTCTTTCCCTTTGCTTGGACTAGGATATAGGTAGTAGAGAAAATAAAAACATATTTGATGAGTTTTCTTCCTTTGGTTCTTATGGGAGGGGGAATAGTTTATATTTGCAGATAAGTTGACTTTTTGGGTATGGTGTAAATACTTTTCCTCCCTTTGTTTTTCCAGAAATTTCAAATAGTAAAAAGAACATGACATACTCCTAGCCAGAGAGATGTTGACAGTTGAACCCTACAAATTTAAGGACAGAAGCCGTGAGAGTGGACAGGCGTGGAAAGTTACTGCATCAAACCTGAATGCTGTTCACGCCCCACGTTTCCGATTTTCACAGAAATCTCCCAGAGACCGAGCAAGGACTATGCTGAAAAATTATAAATTAAAAATAAGAGAAGAGGAAAAAGCATCAGGAATTGAAGTCCCAGAACTATCAGAGCTTGATTTTGATTTAGAGGAGATAGCCGAGAAAGAACAAGCAGCACAAGCAGAGTTAGATCTTGAGGAGTCAGCTAAAGAGAGTGAATTATATGCAAGACAAGGCAAATGCTGAAAAAATGCGCCTTCAAGCTATGGAAAAACTAGGAGAGAGCAAGAAGCGCAAGGAGGCTACTAGGCTGACAGCTACTGGTCAGAAGCAAAAGAAAGCAAGACGTGGTGGATCAGAGAGACTTGAGTTCATGAGAGAAGAAAATGGAAAAAGACCTGAAGATGAAGCAAGGCAGAAAGGTGGTCGGAGCAGCAGAAAATTGGAGAACAACAAAACAGTATGTTGCAACAGATGCAACTGCAACAGCAGATGCGACGTCAGCAGATGCAAGACTTGTTGACAGCTTTTATGCAACAAAGTCAGTATATTATTTTAAGGGAGAGAATCAAACCTTTTAAAAGATCAAAATCAAGTAGTTTTGATTTTAATTCTGTTCATAGCTTTGAGACAAATGTTGTGTTGGGAATAGACTTAGCAACAAAGAACTGTCCTTAATTCCTATCATTAATTTATCAGTTCACACAAATTCGTCCTGTTTTAATAAACAATCTTTCAGTTTTTATTGTTACATTCGGATCTCTTTTTCTTGTTATTTGTTACACATTAATGGTTGTTGATTAAACCATACTTGTAACTACAGGTATTCAATCTTTATGATATTTATGCAGAATAATCCTCCAGGCTTGGAGGTTGGACATCAAAAAACTCAGATGTGCTATTGCCAGTGAGAGCATTGCGAAGGAGAGCTGATACAATGTACATTTTCCTACACTACTTAAGCCGACCTTAGTTTTTTTTTTAAATCAAGAAACTTAACGTAATTAATGATGTCATGGAATAGCCATTCAACAGATGCCCTAACTTCACTTGTACAATTCTTAAACTGCTGCATCTGAGGAGTTTAGTGGGCATTTCTGAATGGACCCTGCAATGCACCCTTAGTGGGTAAGCAGGGTCCCCATAGACGCACAGAGGCTGCCCAGCTGGTGAGATTGACTTCTGCTGCAGTTCCCTTAAGAGACCAGACTCTGTTAACATACTTGCATCGTGTTTTCTCCTTCTTCATGTGATCAACATAAAAGACAAATTTTTTTTACATAATACACTGTAGATTAATACTTTTCATCAGAGAGGGAAGGAGCACTGGGTGCGTTCATAGACCCATAGAGCATTGACATACTGGGGACTGAGTAATCAGAAAACAATATTTATCTCTGGGATTCTGTAACCCCTGACCTACAGTACTTGTAGACCTCAAAGCCTCCCCCCCCCCCTTAGCTCCTTCAGGTAATGTAAAGAAGGTGTTATATGATCAACTGAATATGGAAATGGAGGGTAAGAACCAAATTGTTGTTCTGTGAATGGGGCTTTCTGAAGTTCTTTGGTTAATGAAATGAAATTAAATTGCTTTCTCCCCTTCCAATGTTGATTCCCCTACTCCTGATAACCCCCTATAACTAAAATCAGGTTTTCACCTTACTTAATTTCTTACCGACTGGGCCATACATGTTACGGGGTTCAGAATATCGTTATTCCAGTTAGTTATCTTGTGATAGTGGGTACTGTATATGTAGTCTATAACCTCGTTGGTAATCATGCCCAGGAGCGGAACTGGTCTGCCGAAACGATGAATAAGATCTGAGTATCTACAAGGATAAGCAAGCCTTTTCAGAAGCATACAGATTCCTTCCGTTTCTGTGAGAACCGATCTCTGATTGCCCTTTGTTAGGGGAGGGATCTGCCACACCTCTTCTAGTCGCAGAATGTGTCGCTTCTCAAACCGAAATTCGGCAATACACTCCGCTTCGTCCATATCATCGAGGTGGAACTGGTAGTATGTATCATAGAGAAAGTCAAAGTTTTCTGAAGTGGAAAGCTCATTTAAGACCGCAAATTCTATGTCATCCAGCCATTCTTCATAGTACGCGAACAACAAAATTTTTCGGGTAGTCCTAAGAGACGCCATACTTGAGTGGAGAGGCAAAGACCTCAGTGTCGTGTTCAAGTTTGCTTAGCGTTGTTTTTCCCGCCAAAAGACGTCGACCTCGACCCAGTCTCCAGCGTACTCAGCGGGCGTCCACTGAGCCGTCGTTGTGAGTTGTTTAAAGTCTCTACTCTGTGCAAGCGCACAGAGTAGAGACTTGAACTGGATAATTGAACTGGATAATCTTTATCCGGTTTGCTTGCTAAGGGTCGAGCGGGTCATAGCCCATGACCAAAGGTCCCTTAGAGTTTTCTCCTTACTCTAGAGCTCCAACATCTTTCTTGAAATCCTCGCCATTCCCAGTAACGTAGTTTTCTGTAGTAATGAAATACTTATTTTGATATTCAACTTTCCCAGCCACTTTTCCAAGTATTTTGTTACACTTCCCAATGATCCTACAACAATTGGTACCACCTGCACAGCTCTCATGTTCCACATTCTTGCAATTTCTCTTTTAAGATCCTGATATTTCTCAACTTTCTCATTCTCCTTTTCACCAATTTTTTATCCGCTGGTACGGGGATATCAATAATAGTGCACTTTTTCTCCTGTTTATTTACAACTACAATGTCCGGTCCTCTGGCTTCAATGACATGATCACACTGTATGTTTACGTCCCGCAGTAGTTTAACCTTATCGTTTTCACTTACACTGTCAGGTGCGTGTTCGCACCACTTATCCTTCTTTTCCAGATGATATTTCTCACACAATTTCCAATGAACTACTTTTGCAACGTTGTCATGTCTCTGTTTGTATTCCCTTTGGCCAGCTTTTTACACTCACAGACAATATGGCTTACACTCTCACCTTTCTCGCCACATAGCCTATATAATGGGGATTCCACCGTTTTGTCAATATGGTATTTTACATAGTTAGTCCTAAGGGCTTGTTCTTGGCCTGCACAAATAAGTGCTTCTGTTTGCTTTTCGCAACCAGCTCCACGATTCTTCTACATGCGTCATTTCTGGCATTTCTCTTACAAATTGAACGTGTAGCCTTTTTTCCTTCCAACTATCAAGTTTCTCATTGTTCCAGGATGTCTTCTATTCATCTTTGCTTACTGTTTCCTCACTCCTAATAACACTAGTAGCCATTACCCCTTGCAGCAGGACATCCAGGGAATTCTTCCCATACCATTCTAAACTGTTTTCCTCACTTCTCACACATCCCTCACGGCTTATCAGTCCCCGGCCTCCATTCACCCTTGACACATACAACCTATCAACATCACTCTTTGGATGAAAAGCGCCATTCATTGTCAGTATCTTTCTAGTCCTTCTATCCAATGATTTTAGCTCTTCCTTTGTCCATCTTAT
>Ga0126343_10001335_pt1 | contig 11405 bp, 8 predicted proteins | sample Cyp2metagenome_FD_92531 | JGI IMG/M metagenome (GOLD analysis project Ga0126343, IMG submission 92531) | Coral microbial communities from Lord Howe Island, Old Settlement Bay, Australia - Cyphastrea 2 metagenome | ecosystem: Host-associated > Invertebrates > Cnidaria > Coral ... | reverse complement strand
CAATAATCTTCTTGTTTAAGGCGTCCACTTCTTTCGAATGTTCCTTCGTTTCCATCTCAAAATGCTCTTTGAGGTTTTCAACTTCGCTCTGGGTGTAGGTCAGGCTTTTCTCGATATCCTTGAGCGACAGTCTTACTGTGTCTATTTCAGTTTTAAATTCAAATCTTAGTTTGTCCAGGTCAGTATGTAGTTTGACAAATCCTTCTGAAACTACCTGCCTTAAACAATCCAGAGAATTTTTCAGTTCGTTGTACATGCTGTCGTCGCCATTGTTTACCGAACCGGCCATGACTTCTTCGGTTTCTGAAGAGCTTGACCCACGCTTTGGTTTTTTGCGCTTTTTTCCGCCCATAAAAGACGGCTAGATATACTGCTACTTTATGGCACAATCTTTTTTTATCCAAGTGCTAATTCTGCTAAAGATTTGGCGAAGAAAATCCACATTTTTGCCGGACCGTCAATCGAATCGTGTGCACGCCATGGCGGTCACCCCAGTCTCACCATGGCCGCCAAACTTGGAGACTACTGAATATTAGATAAGTTCTCGGAGCTAAAACTATTTAGTAAAAGTCGGGCCCCAAAGTTTTTTTCTGTAGTTACCTTTTCTATGGCACCTACTTCCTAGCTATGTTAGTTGGATCAGTCAAGAACGCCTCACTTTTTCAAAAATTTACCTTGAATTTGATCGGTTTTCGCGTGTGAACCAACATGTTTGCTTAATTGCAACGTGATCTTCACAAAAGTCGCCTCGATGGATAACATAGAGTTAATATACATGGCTGTGATATTTGCTTTTTGCCGAGTCCCGTAGTTTTTGGTAAAATTGTCCTCCAAAGTTGTCTCAAAAGTTGTCACGATAGGCCTTTGCTTGAGTGAAATTTAATTTCCGTAAAACTCAGAAAAATAAAGAGATCCGATCAAACGGATTGTGGTCTTAGTATAGGTGCATGAATGTCTTACAGCACACAAGAGATGAGCTAAATCTGTGAGTCAAGCAAAATCGACCGGACCGCTGTTACAGAGACACAGTCTTAATGTGGTATACGAGCAAATCACTTTTCTCCGTTTGACATTAATATTTAACCGAAAAGGAAAGATGCTTTTCCTCCGTGTGCCATTTTTGTTACCTTGGCAACATCCATTGTAACCGTTGGCTCACAATGCATACTAAAACACAGCAAAAAATAAAAATAAAAAAATAAATAAATAAATAATTCAAGCAGGGCGATAGAAGTGATATGGATAATTATCGCCCAATGTCTGTGATCTCAGCAGTAGCAAAAGTCTTTGAGAGAATAGTTTATAATCAGCTTTCTTCCTTTTTATCCCAAAACAATATTTTGTCGCAATATCAGTCTGGCTTTCGATCTTTTCTCTCAAATGCAACCGCTTTGCACGAAGCCACTGATAATTGGGCCTTTAACATAGATCGTGGCTATATCAACGCTGCTGTCTTTTTAGATCTAAAAAAAAGCATTTGACACAGTCAAAACCGATATGGTATCATTCAAGTCTTCCTGTTTGCTTGATTGCAACGTGATCTTCACGAAAGTCGGCTTGATGGATAAAATAGAGTTAATATACATGGCTGTGGTATTTGTTTTTTGCTGAGTCCCGCAGTTTTTTGTAAATTGTCCTCCAAAAGTGTCTCTAATTTTAGTCTTGAAAAGTGTCACAACAGGCCTTCGCCCGAGTGAAATCTAATTTCCGTAAAAGTCAGAAAAATAAAAAAATCCGATCAAGCGGATTGTGGTTTTAGTATAGGTACATGAATGTCTTACAACACACAAGAGATGAGCCAAATCTGTGACCCAAGCAAAATCGACCGGACCGCTCTTACAGAGACACACTCTTAAATGTCAAGGGTGCTCAATGTGACCTTTTCGATGCATCTATAGGTATTAACCACGGAAAGTATTTTTCATACTCACTAAATGCAGTTTTCTGTGGTAAAAGGTTGATTTACTACGGTAAAAAGAGCTCCGTGTAACCGAACCCTAAGAGAGCTAATTTCCTGGAAACTAAAACCCAAACATGTCTCTTCTGTAACCGTTTTTTCATCTGCAGCTTAAGGTCTTATAACCAGGACTGTACTCTTTACTCGACCCTCATCACTACAACACGATCAGAATGTATAAATATTCCCTGTACGTAAAGCTACAATATTATTTCTCTCATTTATCCATAGCGCATCAACTTTTATGTGACCGAAATCCCACACAAATTCGCATTGCGGACCTATTTTTTTTACTGGACCATTTATAAGGAATATATGCTGAAGATGTTCAGTTGTTGTTAAAAACATTGCAAGTAGTCAAACGTACTGCTCGTAGCTGTGTCTCTTAATGTTTTGTAAGTAAGATGTATTTTAATGTCAGTTGTGTAAGTACTAGCGTTGTAATTAATTTAGGTAGCTGTATTTGTATGAAATTAAGTTTACTATTAAAAAAATAGCCAAAATAAAACCAGAGTAACTATTGTTTGTGGAGTTTTTTTTACAGCCGCTTTCAGTGTTACGTGCAGAGGTGACACCTTTCGACCATATATCTTTTCGGTTATGAGCTGAAAAAAAGTGACAAATAAATGATATTTACTGACCTCAAATTGCCGGATAAGGTTGTGCACTTTCCATGTTTTCCGATTTACGGGATAAATCAAACGATTAGTATGTAGTCGATTGACCACCAAAAGTGATTTCCAGTAGATTTCAGGGGGCGGCTACCGCTTTTAATAGTAGAAAGATAAATTTTTACATGACCTCTTGGCACCCTTTGAGTTCGACCACAAAGAAGACCGTTAATTTTTGACGTAGGCTAATTTAAATAGCCGGTCGAGAGGTCGCCTATTCACGTTAAGTTGAAAGCGGGTGTAAGTTTGATACGGACGTTTCAAATTTACATCCAGAAGCTACTAACAACCGTGCAGGAACGTGCATTTTAACTATTTGACACAATCCAATGCAAGAATGTGTTTAATGACACAAGAAAAGGACTGGAACAAGCCAAGCTCTCAAAAGCTAAATTCCTTTAAATTTGAGGGTAGTAGGATTAATTTCGTGAATTTGTACGGGTTCTGCAATTACATAGCGATGTTAACACGACAGCTGGTGTTCATTTACTAAGTTCAAGACTTAGCCCTGGGGAACGCCCAGGCCCGAAACGTATGCTATACAAGTGAGTTTATTTTGGTCATTTTTTGAACTACTGAGACTCTGCCACACATCCATAAATCAGTTAGGATTATAATTGCTCATTTATTCCTCCTAGCTGTTAAATATTAGGGACTTTTAGCACCGAAGGTTTTTTGGACGGCTTCGGCGACCTAGATCTCGAGGGGATAGGGGATACCAGGCTCCTTTCGTGCGAGAGCCCGCGAAAATGAAAATTGTTTAGCAACAACAACAGTTCGTGGCTACGGCGTGAAACGAGCTGAAAAGATAGCCGCATAAACTAGGCAAAACAAAAATGTCCCTAACGAAGGCCAGAAAGCAGTTACTCTATGCTTTCGATGATGGCCTAATTTCAGAAGAGGAATGTCTCCTTTTGTATGATTTAAATAAGTCAACTAACTTAGATTTTCCTTACGAGTAGTACCCACTTTTTGATCTAGACGGCATGCAAAACGACGAGTGCTTGGCGGAGTTTAGGGTCCATAAAAACGACCTTCCTATTCTGGCAGAGGTTTCAGGATCCCTGACCAGTTTATCGTGGAATAAAGAAGTGTTGTTGGAGGAATGGAGGCGCTTTGCATGCTGCTGAAGAAGCTGACATACCCGTGTCGATACAGCGACATGATGCACAGGTTCGGACAACGACCATTATCTGTACTGTGCCTAGCTAGAAACCGTGTTGTGGACTTTGTTTACGCCGCCCATCACCGAAGAATTTCTGACTGGAATCTGGCGGTATTGAATCCACCGGCCCTGCAAACGTATGCTGGCTAAATAAAAGCACCTTTAAATAACTGTTTCGGGTTTATTGATGAAACAGTGCTCCCCATAGCCAGACCAAGAACAAACCAACGAATCCTTTATAATGGACACAAGAGAGTGCATATCTTAAAATTCCAGGCTGTAGCTCTCCCAAATGGTCTTATCACGCATTTATATGGTCCAGTTGGTAAGAATCCGATTTACTCTCTGCCTAAAATCTATTGAAATTAAAAAAAAAAAACAACGCATTGGATAAAATGGCTAGGAATCTCGTTCACTGAAATGTGGCCAATTGCCTGTTTTCAAACCGTGAAGGCTAGGTACGAGTCTCTAAATTATTATTACAATTATTATTATTATTATTATTATTATTTTTTTTTTTTTCCTGTATCCTGATTTTTTTAATGCAAATTTATTTACAAATTTAACACTTACATTACTTACAGTACTACTATTATACATACATTACATTTACCCTTGCAAAATACTTTCTAGTTACACCACTTATACTTACACTACTTTTACATGCACTACTTTACAATACGGTACTGAAACGACTTAAAGAAATACAATTACTTACAATACGATAATACTAACAATGCAACACTTATGCTACTAAGAACAATGCTAATACTACAATACAGCTACTTACAAATTGATTATTAAACTACAGTTGATGGTACGGCTAGCCTCCAATAGTTACTTGTCTAGAAAGTTGGACCATTTCTTATTAAACGAATGTAGTTTATCTGTTGTAATCGCAATGTATTTTTCTAACTCCATTTTTTCGTTTACGAGGGTCACAAAATCTTTGAACTGGGTTTTTTTTTCATCGTGTACTGCGTTAATGTAAAGAAAATATTTTCCAATCATGATCAAGTGATTTAGAGTTAAACTGGACGATGTGTATATGAAAACACCATATATAATTTCGTTTTGCTCCAAAGCAATGATTTTCCACATGCGGCGTTGTACCACTTTGTAAAATTATTCCAAAACGATTTAGCAATAGCACATTCGACAAATAAATGGAGTGGCGTTTATCGATGTCACGGTAATAAGGACAATCTGGTTGCTGTTTCTTTTCCATCTTGTGCAAAATTTTATTTGTATAGAGAATATTATGAACTATTTTATATTGATCGAAACACGGATAATTTTACTTCAGTTGTAACACGAAAAGGAAGTGAGTAAGTTTTTTGTCTTTCTTGAAAGATAAAGTCATTTTCAATGAGTTTTCTCTCTGCAGTACGTTTTTTGGAGGAGGGAGGTGCTGGTGATTGAGTAAAGTATTGTAAATTGATTTACATGTACGCTTTTCGATTGCAAGTGGAATGCATTCAGTTGACGGTAGAAGACACTCCTGTTTTAGCATAGTTTTCCACTCCTTCGGTATTGCAGACAGAAGACTGTAATACTGTAGAAAATTGCCCTTGAGGTTGTATTTCCGCATGAAAGTTGTGAAAGTCATCAGGGTGTTACTTTCGTTGTCGCAAACGCACGAGAGATTTTCAATGCCGACTTTTTTCCAACCAGGGAAGAAAACGGATGACTTGTTTACTCGAATAAACTGATTGTTACATATTATTTGATTTAACACGTCTCCTTTTTTTTTCGGGCTAGTGTTATTAATTACCTGCCAATGGGAAATTATATCTCGACAGAATTTTGGCAAGTTTTCATATAGAGGTAGAAATGGAATATCATAGTCACATTTGAAAAGAAGACTGCCGCCAACATTGGAAAGCAGGGATAGTATATCATTGTCACTGCATACAATAGCCCTGGCACGGGAAGCTAAGTTATGGGAGGATATCCGCGACTGCCAGGGCAAAGGCGTGTAAAATGTAGGATAAAGTAATAACCGCCACCAGGGGAGGTGGGAGGGGCGAAACTTTACCGTGACTTGACCGAACTCCGTTGAACTGACCACGAGGCGACTAAAATTGCGATATTTGAAGCCAAGGTCGCAATGCATCATACTACTAGCACCCAGGTACAGAACGCTGGAATTTGAAGAACTTAAGCCTTTCCCGTGCGACGGGCTAATTATATATGCAGTGAGAATAGTTTAGATATTGCCAACGTTTTGACTATATTTACTCTTCCATGTATAGATATGTTTCGAGAGGACCAAATGTTTAGTATGTTTTTAAGTTTAGGTAACTTTTCAAAGAAGTTTCTTTTCGTGGCCAGTTCATCATTTCAAAAGCGTAGTTAAAGCCATTGACGTCAAAATTTACAAAGAAATGTATGGCCATCCGGACGCTGTCCGACAAAGCGTCCGGATGGCCATACATTTCTTTGTACATTTTGACGTTTTTGAATCGCTGTATCTCAGTCAAAACTTGCCTGATTAACAGCAAACTTGTGAATCTTGTGAATCTCGGGGTGTTATTTCTGATTATGTGGATCAGTAGTTGCTAATCCCATAATTTAGGGACTCGTACCGAGTCCTTCACGGTTTGAAAACAGGCAATGGAATGTCTCACATCACTCAGAATAGAGACATGTCAAAAATATATATTACAAATGATAAGCATAAGACAGGAAAAACCCCAGAATTTCCAAGGCAATTAGTTCATTCAGGGAGTTTTACAGTGCTATAGAATTCCCCAATAAGACTGCTTGAAGGCCTTGAACATGCAGAAGGTATCTACCTTTTTTGTACTTTTCAGAAGGAAGAAACACATTAGGTGTAATAGAGTAAACCTCTCCCTGACTGATCTCTGCTTTACGTTAAACTTTAACTCTGTACAGCTGTTGAGTGCCTTTGCTATCTTAGACCACACTTCACCCCTGTCGGGACTGCCCTTCTTAAATTGGAAGGGGTCTTCGTAGAGTATCACTTGCACAGAATGACATCATGGCGATCACTCCACTCCATCGCAGCCCTACAGTAAAGTATAATAATCAGACATAAAGAAGAGCATTTTAGGGAGATGCCTAGAAATAGTTTTAAAAGTTATTGAAAACTGTTGAAAATAATGCTTCAAATTTCACTCGAAAAAAAATAAGCAGGGAAATGTTTTTAATCCCTTTACATGTAGACTAAATTTAGAACAACGCATTCAGTCAAAGATTGCATGTGCCTTGTGGTTAAAGCTGCTATGAAGTTTTTCGGCAACAGTTCTAAATTTTTTCTAATAGTAAGATTTAAAGAAACTCGTTTTAGGCAGTACAGTGGCCAGTAAAAGAATACACAAAAGGAGGATATCCTTCAATAAACATAGTCGTTTTCACGTCTAGCAACGCACTTTGTAGTACTTGGAGATTAAAAGCATCTGCAAGATTTAGAAGAGATTATCAGCTTTTAAGATTTACCGATCTTTGTTGAATGAAATAATCATTAACAGTAAAACTTCATGAGAAATTAAAGAGCCTTCTTCGAAACATGTAGAAAGTAGTTTAAATAAAGAGTGTTCGCATTCACAATAAAACGGAATCGAAAAGAAAAGCAAAACGATGTAAACTGAACAAACTTACTTGGGACGCTTTTCGAGGGACATGTCAATACCTGTGGAAAAAAACAAAACGTCGCACAAATGTTACAGCAGTTCTTACAATGTAAGAAAACTTGCCTAAACATGTGATTTAAGGTTGGAGGAAGTTACTTTTCTCGATGCAAAGGCAGAAAACGATTGAAATGCGTAAAAAACACTCACCAAAAACTCCCGTAGTCGGTATTACGTCAAAGTACTCTGTTTGCCGTACTAGGGAAGCCCGCTACAGCGGCAAAACAACGAAGGCAACACGTGCGCGTACGCAAAAATGTTCAACTTCATTTCCGGTTCCGATAGACGTCCACAAAACCGTCGGTGCTAAAAGTCCCTATCATATGTGTCCAACGTGTATCCAAGATTCTACCATGGCAATGACAGTCGTAGCCAAATCAGTTGACCTGACTTCAAAAACACGCCACTTCGATGAGCTCTAAATCTGAGCCCGTGATATGGTCAAGTAATATGGTCCCGTGATTTTCGCAGCTTTCAACAAGCCATGTTCGATATATCAATATTTTAGCGCGGCTCCGAGGCTTTCGGGTCAAAATTGGACATAAAGAAAAAGACACCTCGGAGCAATTAATGTTAGGATATTGATATATCGAACGTAACCTATCAACAATAACGTGGATGTCCAATATCAAAGACGTACCTATAGTAATGGTGGCAGTCTCTTTTTCAAGGTCTGAGGCTTAGCTTAAGCACGCGCAGTGCAAGTGACTTGCGGACGGACATGAGGATGTACGGACAGTCACGTGAGTTCCGCTATAAAAATGGGTTTGAAACGTTATTGTAAACGACACTAAAAAGACGTTTCGATTTAAGAGCTTTATCGGTTGTTAATGGAAAGATCGTAACAACGGATTATATATAAAAAAATGTACAAAAATATCGAAAAGTGCCATTATTTTTATGTGCTCGTTTCTTTTGCTTTCAAACGCCTTTCTTTTCTTCTTTCTGGATTTCTTAAAGAAAAAAAAATAGGGACATCCAAAATGGAGGATTCATAATTCCGGTTGATTGACCTCATATGACCTCAAAATAATGCGTCCGAGCCAACAAGTAATCAGGGCATCTTTCACAGGAAGGTAACTTTGGTTAACGAGGGTAACACATAACAGTCTGAGACTGGCAAACCCATGGCCCTCGAATTCCCGATCGAATTGGATATATGACGCCAGGTCTCGGAATCGAACCCGGGACACATTGGTGGGAGGCGAGCGCTCTCACCAATGCGCCATCCCTGCTCCCACGTCTATTTTTTAACACTTTTGACGTGCCCCCTTAGAAAAGGCGAGACGGAATATAAAACGTTTCTTTCGGAAAGAAAAATAAAAAAGACAGTGAAGCGGGACACTGAAACAAGACAGGTAATAAAATTGGTAATAAAACTCACCTCTGCAACTTGGCTTTGTATAGCTCCAACGACCATCTGAGCACTTAATCGTTCTGACACCTTCCATGATGTAATCTCTGGGACACGTGAACATAACTGTTTTGTCGTGACGAAAGTCATCGCCAATCCTGTTCCCTTGATAGGGAAGGCCAGGGTCTGGGCAAGGAGCTGGTAAACGAGGACGTGTGAGATCAAATTTAGAAAAACAACAGCAACAACACTTGCCAACAACAATTTTGCAATGTAATGCAATGCAATGCAGTGCAGTGCAATACAATACACTAAAATACTAAAGGCTTGATACTGCATATTTTAAATGATGTCCGAATTGCTCATTCTCTTCCCCGCAACCGTACTTAGACTATTTTTGTGGGCACTTACCAAGACACAGTGGAACAGAAGCCGTCCATTCCTTGTTTTCTTGGCAGAAGATGGTAGACGTGCCTTTCAGAGTGTAATTATTGTTGCATGTAAACATCAAAGATCCACCATATTGGAAGCCTTTATAGACAATTTGTCCTCCATTTGCTGGTTTTCCGGGATCATCACATTGAACAACTACGCAGATAGAAGAGGCGAACATTGATACAACTATCTTAGCCTACGCAGCAGGCGTTTCCTTTCTATTTTCCAGGAGGGGAGATCGAGCAAGCGAGCGAACAAATGAGCGCGGCTAAGGTGAGGAAAACATGGGGAGAGATGAGGTGAGCGAGAATGGGGTACGGGGTGGGGGAGAAAAGCGAATTTCATACTTTGCCCTACTCCTTCCCCAGCACAGGTGTTACGCCGCAAAATGTAATAACAATCGCCGCAAAATGTAATACTAACGCACAATGTAATAACATCAACGCAAAATGTAATAAGTTATCAACGCGAAATGTAATAGCTTTCCAACGCAAAATGTAATAACTTTTTTAACGCAAATTGTGATAACTCCTGAATTGCAAGTATGTTCAACTTACTCAAAAATTAGTGAGTATCGTGATTCTGACTTTTCGGAACCGAAATTAAAAATAACCTGTATATTAGGTCTACTGGGTTTATTATGGGTTCAACACACCCTCGATTCAAAATAAGAAAGAAGTTCATTTGCCACGTTGGTTGAACGAGGAAGGGGTGTGAGTGAGGGAGCGGAATTTTCCGGAATCTTCCTCATACAAAGCTATGAACGATGGCCATGAGATTCTTAAAGGAACTTTGGCCTCCCATTGCAAGGTTTGCCTTAATTTAAATAACACATGGTTGAAAGTCAGGAATTGTCGTGAATCTCTCTGTGAGCACTTATAAAGTAAAGGGGAAGATAAAAGAAGAAAAGTGCAAAAGAAATATCAAAACCCATTTTATTGTCTTTAAAGTAATACGAATATCCTCGCCTTGATTTCCCTTCAAAAATGCTTTAAGAAAACTGAACAGTATGTCGCCACATTTTTTTTCTCTACAAAATCGTTACTTTTGAAAACACTAATAATTATAACTTGAAAGTTTATTTTCGAACAATAACAATAACAACAACGCATGAACTTAACAATATCTGCGAAACCCTATGTGACTCAAAAAAAGTTTAATCAATCAATCAAAAAAAGTTCAATCAATCAAGCATTCGTGACGGAAGGCACATTGAATGCAGTTATTTTTCTAGCATCATCGATGGCTCTTCCGTTTGCATAACAGAAAGGTGTATGTGAAAAAAAAATATATTCGTTCACTTCAGAAGAAGTCATGAAAGCAAAGATTTTTACACTGTTACTAATTTTTGAGTAAGTTTAACATAGTTGTCATTCAGGAGTTATTACAATTTGCGTTATTATATTTTGCGTTAAAAAAGTTATTACATTTTGCGTCGAAAAGTTGTTACATTTCGCGTTGATAACTTTATTACATTTTGCGTTTATATTCTTACATTTTGCGTTAGTATTACATTTTGCGGTGATTATTACATTTGGCGGCGTAACCAGCTCCTCGTTTTTTCACACTCGCTCGCAGTTTCGTTACTGACGCTGGGTTTTGGAAACACCTGGCTTTGCAGGCTAAATCTCTCTAAGCGGGTGAATTTCTCCTTAGAACATTTTTCTTAAGAACCAAGCATGGTTCTAAAGCTTAGGTAGTTGGTATTCACGTGGTTTGACCATAGATACCGTACATTTATAGTTAAACTTAAACGAGCGTGGCGTTTTGCTGAACTCGTTTTGTTCACGAGATTAGATCTGATTAGATAAACGTAGTAATAGAAACGTTCTGGTGAAACTCAGAATAAGCACTTCGAGAGAAATAGGTAAACACGTCGAAATGTTTCCGTTTGATCTCAAGGCTGAAGATCAGTAAAACTCATTTCCTTTTCACCATGTATTTGACTATTTTTATTTGACTATTTTTACTTATTTACCACAAAGTGCAACAAAGAATAAAGTAAGAAAGTTACACAAAAACAAATAAAAATGGCGAGGACGTCACGATGGGCCGCCGTCACCGCCAAAAATACAAACGTTGCAAACAATTTAGAATCAATTGAAACGGCCTAATTGTTCTTTTCAAGAAGGTCCGAACATTTCAGAAATGATGAAGTTAAAATGCACTT
>Ga0126343_10001334_pt1 | contig 11407 bp, 3 predicted proteins | sample Cyp2metagenome_FD_92531 | JGI IMG/M metagenome (GOLD analysis project Ga0126343, IMG submission 92531) | Coral microbial communities from Lord Howe Island, Old Settlement Bay, Australia - Cyphastrea 2 metagenome | ecosystem: Host-associated > Invertebrates > Cnidaria > Coral ... | reverse complement strand
CGAATGCACACTTTAACTGCCTTATAACTCACCATTCTGGTATAGAATAATTAGATAGACTTCCAAGCAAAGTCATGCCCCAATCGATCAGAGTAGAGTTTAAAGTTGGCTTAGTTAAGAGTGAAAAGCTCTATCAGACAGGATCCGAACTTCCTACTCACGGACTTTTGGACATGAGATAGCGCCTTGAAGCTTAATTAATGGAAAACGACAAAAAGAAGATAGGAACGAGCTTTTTCTAAATCCTCTTTCTTTATCGTTCTTTTTTAAGATAGTGTTGGAGACGATAGGGGTAGAAATTGATAATTATTATCCAATTTATATCTGCAGGATTCAAATTTCCAAATTAACAAATATATACTCAGTTAAAAAATCACGAACTTGTTTATTTGACAACGCGTCTTGTTTGATTTTATAGCACTTAAGGAGAGCAAGGAAATTCAGGCAGAGGAAGATAAATCTCCAACCGATGAAGTTACTCCGCAGTCTTCATCTAATCACTCAGCAGCACTAAACGTTCCTCAGGATGTCATCCAAAATACTACCATGGTTTTGATGCATTCTTGTTCTCAGGACACCAAATTTTAGACGTCTGTGTGACAGATTTATTGCGCATGAAGAACTTCGCGACTTTTACGCTTTATTTAAAAACTTATTTCATACATAGCTGTTATTAACGTAAATTGTACAATATTTAAAGCAGCAAAGGAGGAGAACCTTAAACAAAACTACAACAAAGGGATGTGACCAAGTCCTTCAAGTACACTGGAGCTAACTTGTTAAGGGATTTAACCATCATTGTCGCTTTTTGTTTCATACTTTGTAATACTTAATGATAACAAGTGTTTCAATCTTTGATCTTTTGCTGTTTGTACATTACTTCACCTCAACAAGCTAGTTATTTTCAAAGGAACGTAATTTGAGGGTTGATAGATCTTAATGGTAATTGCAATAGTAATTTTGATCTTAATCCCCCTCAACAAGCTAGTTATTGTCAAAGGAATATAATGTGAAGGTTGATAGATTGATTTTAATTTTTCGAAAAGAGTTTGTTTATCTGCAGGTATCTTGCGTTCGCGCAGCACTCGCTGAACTTGAACTTGAATAACGAAGCGCGCGAAGTCTAAAAATAGAATACAGATTAGTGGAACCTCGTTAGAGTCACAACATAAGCTTGTTCTGAGAGAGACAGGAGGAAAGTGAACGCCAAATTTTCGTTTTAATTTTTTTTTTGAGGGAAGCTTTCTTACGAGTTTGAAAAAACGTCAAACCTTCCACCATTCCGTTTTGCTTGTCTGAGTTATGACGTCACTTGCGTGCTTCGTTATTGACAGGCTTGAACTTGACAGCGTGGACTTGAATGAAGCCAATTTTGGTTTTATCAGTCTGTTTCCTTACGCTCGTTACTTCTAGCTTTACGAAATTTCTGTAGTTTCTATAGGAAATAAATGGTGGAAGAATCTGCTAGCGTTCAAGTAATTCGCCACAACTGGTGAATTTGCTTGCGTTAAACGTTTCGCACGAGAAAGCACAACACATGCGACATTGCGACTTCGCACATGCACGATAAGATGTCGAGCGGTTACGAGCAGAATTTCTCTGTCGTCTCTCACCGTGCAGAAAGAGAAGGGAATCCCAATTTCACAGAGTAGGGCCGAGTTTGAGATAGCGTGACCATCGTAATAAACTATATTTTTCTGTCATCTCTTTATTTGATCATCAGTGGCCTGACGATGAAGACGTCTGACAACGCCACGTGTTTGGGCGGTCCAGACGGCTATTTTTAGTGATAACGTTTTTAGGCGGTATCAGACAGCTTCATTGAACCATCACGTTTTTTCGGTATCAAACTTCGTTTAATCCAGAAATTGTCACGTTTTTTGAGGGTATCAGACCAGGCCAGGGCTGTTTGGGCTCATAATTACGAACTTGGCGTTTTTCGAACGCTTGAGTACAACTTCCCTTCTTTTGTTTCTCGTCACGTACAAGTGAAATGCAAAGCTTTACCGCAAGCGGCTATGCAGCAATTTACGTTCTTGTAGTTATTTTTATGATCAATATCGGCTCGTATTTTTCCATGATTATACATACACAACTGGTCGCGGTATTACGGCCAATTTGAAAGTGTTTCTGATAGCGAATTTGATTTCTGTGACTGCAATTCTTCCAAAATTAAGGGAATTTTTTACAGTGTTTAATTAAACTGCACTTTAACCATTTACATGTATGTTCCTCGGTACCTGAAGACTAAAATATACCTGCGGTCGATTGCAACGCACCATCAAGGCCTGGGTAGCACTACTGGCAATTTTTTTTGTTTAAGTAATGCTGTAGATCTCTTTGGTTCGCCTTTGCTGTGTATAAACAATTTCGTAGCTGGCACATTTACCCTCGAGTACATGTGTTATTTTCACATTCATTAATTTGAACATTTCCTCATATACAAGTCTTACAAAGGTAAATCTTGTGATTTTCAAGGCAGCAACTTGGGGAAGAGAATCTTCAATCATGAAATACTGCTACAATATTAATGCGATTTCTTATCTTGAATTCAATATCACTTCGCGTTTCAATTTCTAATTCGGATTGACTTGAAAGGCCATGCAGGTGAACCACGCTCAACCTTATCAACCCAAGTTATTGAGGATTGATGTCTGATGATGGTATTTGGGGAAACTCATTTTCCTTTAATTTCCGGCTGTGAAGAAACAAAACGTTTTAACGACTCGAGGAATCAGATTATTTAATATATTCTTGGACAACTTGGATCACACTAGCTGCAACGTGAGACACCTGAAGTACCTTGAAGAAGAGGACATAGAATCTAAGTATGTTTCTTCAACGCTTGCTCTTTCATTTTTGTTTTTATAGGGAGGTAGGTACGCTTTGTCACTAACATACAAGCTACAACAAGAGTGCACTTACTGTAATAGAATTATTTTAAATCGTGTAGGTAGTGTCTCTAAAGAAATAAGGGGAGTAACGGTGAATCTTTGTATTGATCGTCAATTACTAACTGAATAAATCACACAACCGAGGTTTTCATTTGACTGTTTGCATTTAGTATTCTTTGAATGATAATAACGCACTAAAACTTGTTAAAACCTCTGGATTGCGTCCAGCTAGGATCACGAAAACGCGTTCCGACGTATGGTCGCGAAACCGCGTAGCTATGTAGCTTCTCGTAAACGCATGGTCGCGTAGCAAAGTATAGCCCGCGGCAACGCACGTAGTCCTCTAGCACCCTCGCCACGTATCACGCCACGCTTCTTTGACAATGTCACAATCAACATGAGGATCAATAACCGGACAGACACATGAGGCATCCTAAAACTGAGTCTCATCTTCCCAACGGGAAAATGTATACCATGCTTGTTCTAAATTAATGGTAAACTTAACGTAACTTAAGATCAAGGTCAACTTCAACGATATCAAAATCATTTCCGGTCTATTTTTAACGGCGCTGATGATGTTATGATTAATAAAACCGGGTTTAATTAGAAATCATACAGTTACCTTGAACCTTAACGCACTACATTTTAACCCTGCCATATCGAACTGTCAAGGGAAACGAAAACAACCTTCCAGGGCTCGAGAAATCCTAGAATGTTAATACAGAGTGACTGAAAACGTTTGTCTAAGGGGAATTGGGAATAGCGGGGAATTCAAGATCGAAGTCGAGATAGAGGGTTAGAGGCTCAAATGTGCGTATTTAGATTTTCCTATCGTCTCTTCATTTGATCATCACGTTTTTGGGCAGTATCATTTAATCCAGAGATCATCACGTTTTTGGGCGGTATCATTTAATCCAGAGCGAGATCATCACGTTTTTGGGCAGTATCATTTAATCCAGAGATCATCACGTTTTTGAACAGTATCATTTAATCCAGAGATCATCACGTTTTTGGGCAGTATCATTTAATCCAGAGATCATCACGTTTTTGGGCGGTATCAGACCAGGCTCATAAACATGAACTTGTCATTTATTGTATGTTTGAATGCTTCTTCCTCTGCATTGCGTGAGACATTGTTTTCTTAGGAACGAAATCTATTTTTGAGCGGCTATTGTCTGTTTTTTATGGTCTGTTAAAATGATTGTTCCTTTCAGCCGAACGAAACATATCTCTCTTTACGCGCATTTACCTTTACCTCGTTATAACTGTCCAACAAATCAGTACAAGTCCTGTGCTATTGAATCGTGCATGGCAGACATTTGGGAAACATGCTTGGGTTTGATATAATTGTGAGCAGGACAGGACGATTTACTTAAGTAACAACCTCTCTAAATACCAACAAGCATAAAATTGAAAGCTTTACCCCCAAGGGCTATGAACTGAGCAATTTACGTTCTTGGAGTTATTTTTATAATTAAATCCACTTGATTTTTCTTTGATTTTAAATGCACCCTTCGTCGCGCTGTGAAAGTCAACCTGATAGCGAATTTGAATCCTGTTTCTGAAATTCATGTCAAATTAAGAGACCTTATACAGTGTTTTAAGTACAATATTACCATTAAAATGAATGTTCCGCGGTAGCTGACGACTAAAATATGCGATCGATTTGCAGTGGACGATCACAAACAATTATGACAATTACCAGTGAACCGTCCCGACAATTTAAGTTGTCACCGTGGTAGTAGTGCTGCTCAGTGAAGTGTGCTATAAATGATATAAACTGGATCAAAGTCTAACGTGCGTAACTTATCCAGACACCAGTGTGTTGTTGACAGTCCCTGCTTCATTCTTCACTGGACGGTTCCCATAGACGAACTGAGTTACACCAACTCCTGCATCGAAGATTCAAAACGTCTCATAGGTAAGAGAGGTCATTGTAGTACCGACAAGTGCCTTGAAGCTTTTGAAACTTGGTACCTGATGCCATGCTTGGCTCGCTGGGTGTAATATTCCAGAAGATACGCTTTCTTGAAAATACTGCAAAATTTCTCGATGGCAACCGCCCCAATTATAATGATGAGTTCCTACATGCTTTTGTAAAATTATGATTTTCTTTTAAACACCATCGTTCAAAAAGTGAAAACTACACCGGGTTCAAATTCCGCGGAACAGCGAATCGTGTCATGCTCTTTCAATGTTCAGTGCTGATATAATTGCAGCATGCTCGATAAGACACTCAATCGCCTTAGCTAAAGAGGCAAATGTTGCAACTGACAAAGATTTCCCCAAACAGCTATTCAGTTGCTTTGTTGTACAGTGGACGTTTGGACCCACAGTAATCCCGAGACTGATTCAGTGATTAGAAAAGTTGACTCGTGTGGTATAGTCAATCCAGCTCATTTATGTATGTAATTCTGGATTCCTTGTTTCAGAAAAAGCAAGTATCACTCGTTTTGGAATTACTGCAGACAACTAATGAGGGCAAGGGAACGATTTTCGTGCGCTGTTGGAAATGTATTCAACGATCTTTACTCACAGCTCATCTTCTCGTTTTTGATTATATTCCTCATGAAAGTCGTGGAACTTTCAGCTTCACAGGCAGGGATGATGGTAATGATTGCACAAATTTCAGACGCCTCAATGTCGCTGATAACTGGGTACCTTGGGGACAATGTCAATGTCCCTGTCCTATCGAACAAAATCGGCAGGCGAAAATCTTGGCATCTCGTTGCAACATTTTTAATGGCAATCGGCGTCCCCCTTTTGTTTAGCAAGTGCTTTTTGTGTGATGGAAGAGATCAAAGCTGGCTTCCTCTTGTCTACTTTGGCTTCTTCTCGGCATTGACAGGTGGTTGCTTTAGCATGGTGGAAATAAATCACTTGGCATTTGTCACTAATGCAGCTGACAAAGCCTCGGAACTAACTGTACTTACTGCCTTGAGGTTAGAGCCAAACAACAATGATTTTTGAATTTTTTTGCTTAATAGAAACACGAGTGGAAATGCTATAGATTGCTTTTTTCGAGTCAGTCAATCAATCCATCGTCCGATCGGTCGATCGATCGATCAATCAATCACTTATTTGCGTATGGTCTAGTGAGCTAAAAGCTCCTTCAAAAAACGAACGCACGCGTAAAAGACGAAAGAAGCGCAATGATATCATTTTTATAAATCGATAGAAACACATAGAAGATATTTTCAATTTCTTTTAAAAAATTCCGCCACGGAAAAGGAAAACAACTTGTTTACTTTAATCATCAAAATGTAAATACTCTTTGCTCGAGCCATCATTTTGTCAACAGTTCGTGGTAGTTCTGTGTTTCTATCGAGTTTTAACACGATTTTAAAACAGTCAACTAATTATGCTTTTTCGTTTGATTTCATCTTCTAGGACAATGTTTAGCTTCTTAGGTGGGGTCTATGTTTACGTCGTCGCCTGGGCTCTTCTTGGTCAAGACAGTGGAGATAACTTGGGGCCTGACAACCTGAAAGATTTTGCGGTTAGTAAAATAACAGGTCGAGTAACCTGTTGCTTGATTTTTCCCAAAAAAAACAAAACCAGAAACAAAAATAATTTCATTGTTGTAGGCGCATTCTAGCAATTACGCGGAGAAAGAGAGGCTTAACTGCACTAATCTGTATTTTTCTGTCATCTCTTCATTTGATCATCAGTGTTTTGGCGGTATCAGACGGCTTCATTTTAATTTAAAATCATTACGTGTTTGGGTGGCTCAGACGGCTATATTTAGTCATCACGTTTTTGGGCGATATCAGACAGCTGCATTGAACCATTTCGTATTTGGGCGGCATCAGACATTATCACGTTTATTAGGAAATTTTGAAGCGCAGAGAGTTGAACAAGTTCGTATAGTTGTCATTGCCGCCCTTTTTCTGGTTTAAGGGCCTAAGTCACTCTATTTCAGGTAATTTTTTTTAATTTTGTCAAGTATAAGCTCTAAACGTCAAATTGGCAGAGCAAGAGTCTTTTATTTGCAAGATCACGGCCACATAACAATTGAGATTGATTGTCCAGCTATGTAAATGACATCAGTTTAATACAGAGTTTAAAGGCCGAGACACACGATGCGACAAATCGCTGCGACACATCGCGGCGACAAGTCTCCTCGTCTGCACTGCTACTGCGACAAGTCGCTGCGATAGGACACTTGTTCGGTGCACGCAATCGATTTTGAAAGAGAGGAATGTAAACTAGTTCAAATTTAACATGGCGAGAAACTAATTGATGCTACCTCATCGGTTGCAGCGACTTGTCGCAGATTAGTACACACGTTGCGACAAGATTGCTTGCGCTTATTTTGTCGCTGCGATACGTCGCACGCATTCAAACCAGTTTGAATTCGTGCGACAGATCGCAGCGACAAAATCCTGTCGCAGCGACAATGATTTTCACATGTCACACGAGGCGATTTGTTGCAGCAACCAGTCGCGGCGACGTGTCGCAGCGATTTGTTGCATCGTGTGTCTCGGCCTTAATATAAACTGGTATAAATTTGAAAAAAAAGGTGGGTCGACGTTTTCCAAATTTACCCAGACGCAATTCATTTCAATCCTCTCCTATTTTGTCCATCCATGTCCCTTGGTAGCTCTCCTGTGTTTTGTTAGAGTTCTTCTATAGTTTTGACTCGTTATTTTCGTATATTTTAGTTAATTATATGACCATTTGATCAGTGCTGAAATTGCCTAAAATAGCGTAACCTAGCCCCTTTAATTTTTTCACAACCATACTTGTAAAAAGCGGACCGCTGTGCCTCCTGTGAGTTCGGATTTAAATCAAATTGTTTTCATTTACATTCTCTGTTTTTGTGCTTGTTACCGATGATCATTAAAAGCCCCATTGGCCATTGGGGGATTGGGTAATTCAGATATCTATTTATTTATTTATGTATTATGCGTTATTGATATTACAGTATCTCTCTTGGATTACAACTGGGACAGGAGTCCTTTTTGCAAACGTATTTTACGTTGGGACAAATGAACTCAAGAACCGTGTACGAAAATGTAGTCCATATGTGGATCTTGTGGTAAGGAAAGAACGATTAAAACAATGTCTTTAATTTTGAGCAAATTAGTTTTTTTAAGTATGGTAACTTATCCTCTATTGCTCATGATCAACACGATCAACTTGCAATGGGAGTTCAATCTTTCGCTGTCAAGATGTCATGATGTAGCTGTGTGAAGATGTAACACTTTCAATCTAAACGAAAATGTAACCGTGATTATAGTTTATGGCATCCCAACTATCAATTGCATTTACATGTACGCACCTTAGATAGCGGAAGCCAAAGTCTAGTTTCAAGGTCACAGAGAGGTTTTCAATTGAGTGTTGCAGAACCAAAACCCGAGTAATCGCTCTGATCAATCACAAAGGAGAATGGAAATCCAGTGAACCATTTAAAAATCCAAGTAATTTCACGCAGTGCAGTAAAACGAGAGGGAGTGAGTCACAATTGGCTTCGGTTTTACTTCTAGTCGTATCTGTAGCAATATTCTCGATCTTGATTGGTTATCCACGCGCCTATTTGTCACGTAATCGGCGCGCAATCACGCGGGTGTCCAATTACAGGTGTTCGATTTGAACTTTTTGTAATTGGATACCTGTAATTGAATACCCACGTGATTTTCACGTCAATTACGCGCGCTTTAATGACTTCCTGCGCAATGTTTCCTACACTGAGTTTTCAACACTTACGAAAACCGCTACAGACGTTTTCGCCCAAAAAAAGCTTCTTAAAAAACATTTTTCAAGGCCATGGTGTAGCGTGCGTAGTTGTTGCAACAATACTAATTGCTTTTTGACACTCAAATGAAAACCAGTCTAATGTATCATGGATCAGTACCAGATAAAAATTCTTGACATGCATGTGTTTTTGGCTTAATGTGAGTTACCCCAAAGAGAAGGTAGAAAAATAGTACTCCGTTTTTTTTGATTTCAGTATCCTGAGCTGTATGTGACCTTTTAGATCTTTCACATGTTCTTATGTTTTCACAACTCATTTTTTTTAAGCGTGGCGGTGGACTTTCAATGGGGGTGTTAGGATTGGGAAATCAAAGTAAGTTTGAAACTACTGGTAATCAGCAGGAAAGTTAATAATAACGCGACTGAGGAGCTGGCTTTATGTTATTACAAAGAAGAATGACACAAACAGGGTGCACTAGCAAATTGAAATATTAACATGCAACCGGTAATATTTCCTTTAAATTAAGTAAAGAATATCAACAGAAGTAAAAAAAAAATACATAGATTTTTTTATAATCAACTTTTTTTTGTTGAAGACTCTAGAAATACCAGTCTTGCTCATTCAATTGTTCACATGCTTGTGACTTCGGCGGATGAAAAAGCAGAGCAAGAGGAAAAAGGACAATATATCTCTGATCATGAAAAAAATCGTCAGAGAAAAAGAAGTTTACTGCGGAAATTTGTTGATGTAATATTTTATGACGAAGAGGAAGAGATTGCGCAAAGTCCATCACAAAAAAAAGGAGACAAAGAAGTTCATAAGGCTCTCAGACTAAAGGAAGATCCACAAAGTGACGAAACAAGAAATCAGTTGGCTCTACAGCTACGCAAGTTAGATCGTGATCGTAAGAAAAGCCTGTTGGTGCGTGTTATGGATGGACTCCTATATAGATCAGACCACATCCAACAAAATTTGTCAACTGATAGCATCGAAGATCACGCAACTGGGGACAGCTACTGGAAGCAAGAAGAACTCGAGGACACAGAAAGAGAGGATAACCTGGACAACAACAGTGAAGTAGATTCAGTTAAAGGAGAGCTGGAAGTTGACCAAGAAGACAAGCCTAGATCGGTTTCAGTCCAGTGTAGGCAACGAAGAAGCGGAGTTGTGTCGTGTCAACTGGGTCAACCCAACTTAGGATTTGAAGATGAAAGAAGTAAAGAAATAGAGGAAGAATGCTCCAGTGATACTTCAGGTCAACGAAGACAAAAAAACTCTATCACTTTCAGCTTGTCGGAATTGCCTGTCCAGCCATCAATGAACACAGATGGGGGAAAGGATTTGGGACTTGATGCGTCAGTCGAGAAGCTCCCGACTGTCGCAGACAGATGTCAAGAAGACGATAAAGAAACTGAACATGTTGAGGATGGCTGTTATCCTTCAGCTTCAAAAGATAAACAGGAAGTTCTTGGTCTTCCTGCTTCATCGCCAATTAATCCAGCTAAGAAAAGACGTCCTAAAACAATCAAACACTGGCTGAGGGATCCAAGCTTGTATAAGGTTTGTTTAAGAAGAATGTAAGAGGTTCTTAATAACAATAATCCTTATTTGTTTAAAAGAGACTAAATACATGTATGTAACTATAATTGTGATAATAGCAAAGTTCTTATTCGGTGGGGCGTTTAAGAATCGCAAAGTGCTTTCAATTATGGCCAAAACAAAGCCTAGGTTCATAATTATGAAATAGGAAGTGTAGCACATGGGCATTTTGTCTGCGCATGCGTCAGACGAAATAGAAGAAACATCTTCGTTCGCCATTTTGCTGTCTAGAGTTCGATAGGGACGTATACAAAACATGGACCGGGGTCCATGGACCACCTAATGGACCTGGTCCCTGGACCACCCCATGGACCCAGTCCATGGACCACCCCATGGACCACCCCTAATTTTCAAAAGGAAATCACCCTTGTTAATATGAAAATCTACCGGAGGTCAGGGTATGAAAAACAGATACTGCTTACGTTCTTGAGGGTTTGTCTCGTAATAGCGGGTTGCTTTGAATTGAAGGCGCGTGAGCGAGTTATGTTACCCGGCAACCTACCCCTTCCAAGGCCATGCTTCGTTTAATACGAAAACTAAATACACGCTGTGCTCCTCCATTAAAATTACAAGCTGTCCATTAAACTTTTTTCATTAATATGCCTTGATTACAAATTTGTGTTTGTGGGGTAAACTTCGTTTGTAAAATAAGTCGGCTTATTTTTATGCATAAGTATTATAAGCGGGAGGGGGAAGGGAGGGTGTTCCCGTTCGAATTGCAATTTGGAATTGTTGGAATGAAAATGTTGGGGGCAAAAATGCACTAGATCTTCTGCATCTCAAAACAAGTTTGTGGTTTTTAATTTATGGGGGCGCGATCCCAAAGCAACCCGCTATTATGAGACAAACCCTCAAGGACATAAGCAATGAATATAAGTCTGTGTTTTTCATATCTTGACCTCAGGTGAATTCTCATATTAACAGAGGCGATTTCCTTTTAAAAATTAGGAGTGGTCCATGGGGTGGTCCATGGACTAGGTCCATGGACCGGGTCCATGGGGTGGTCCATGGGCCAGGTCCATCCGGTGGTCCATGGACCCCGGTCCATGTTTTGTATACGTCCGTTCGATAGAGTGCATTGCGTTGAGTTTTAACTGACGGATCTACGCTTGCAGCGAGAGTCCATCGGAAGAATTGTTCGAAAACGTCATGTGCACATACAGCACTAAAACCGTGTGCCATTAAAATGTCTGTGGTCGCTTTCCGTCTCGAGATT
>Ga0126343_10001333_pt1 | contig 11408 bp, 11 predicted proteins | sample Cyp2metagenome_FD_92531 | JGI IMG/M metagenome (GOLD analysis project Ga0126343, IMG submission 92531) | Coral microbial communities from Lord Howe Island, Old Settlement Bay, Australia - Cyphastrea 2 metagenome | ecosystem: Host-associated > Invertebrates > Cnidaria > Coral ... | reverse complement strand
TCTGGAAATATTGAAGCAGTGTTCTTGAAACTTGGCATCATAAATGTGCATCACAAAAGAAACAAAATGACAACCTTAGTGCTGTTGCCATGACAACAGTTTTACCGCTGGTGGTGTGTTACAGCAAAAACCATCTACCCCACTATGTCTCTTTCAAGTTGGACCTTCTGTCTCGCTCTAGAGGTTGTAAATGGGGACATTTAGTTTTTTGGCAAAAAGAGACTGGAGCCGAAATAGCGGCCATGGCAACATCACTAAGGGTGTCATTTTGTTTCTTTTTTGATAGAAATTTTTGGTGCCAAGTTTCAAGAACACTGCTTCAATATTTCCAGAGATATCGTTTATTAAATATTTTCCACTTTTTAGTTGCAAACAGTGTGACGTCATCATTGATCTAATTTGCATAATAGAAAAATGTCCATATCTCTAAAACGAAAGAAGATATTTCAAAAAGAAAAATGCCATTCTTCTGTATTTAGAAAGGCCTTTCAAATAAGCGCAAAGTATTTTTCATTTCATAGGCATTTTAACCCGTGTTCGGATCATTTAGATGCGAGGTTGAAATAACGAAATTGAAGTGTTTTTCACCGGCGAGAACACGGAAAATCGTCATCTTTGCAAAATACGATACTCCAAATCAATCCTCCAAACCAATCCTCCTTTTTTATTCGATTTGCTTTTTTTATAGAAACGAATTTGGCTGGTTTATACCTGGCAAGCTATTCAAACGTAAGCATATCGAGCAATTGTTCTTAGTATGAAGTAATCAATTCGCCCTACAAGAGCTAAACGTTTTTTCCAGTTCATGACATCATGTGACCTAAATCCAGCTAAATCTTTTCAGAGCAGGAGCCACGCCTCCGAGGGAGGAATATTCAAAAAATGGAAAGGACATGGTGAAGCTGACGTTAACGTGTCGGCTTTTACAGCACAGGGTAATAGAAAGAAAATAAATGGGTTTCGATGGAAAAGAAGTTGCTTTATGGGGTGTTATTTTTGTTCAAATTAAAACTGCCAAAAAAACGCACTTACGTGTCCATGTCTAGAGATAGGTAGCCTACCTGAGCAAGTCATCAAGCAAGAAGTCATTAAGCAAAAAGCAAATCTTTGAGACCATAACACTCAATCGAAAATCTCACCATGTTTAAAAAGCAAAGTTGGATTTATTCTTTTCGCACAATTACTATGTGCGGCCTTACTTACTTCTCCTAAGAGAAAAAGAGTGCAGTCACGGCTTCGATGATGCGTGTTATTCAATTGCGTGACGGATCAGATGACTGATCGAACAGCGTTGAACGCTCCTTGATTGTTGCAATGTATCAAGTGTTCTTATGTCTGCTAGCGCAACACCGAAAAGTGTTCTGATAGGCAAGCACCACCAACATGAAGTCGACCTACTCAGCAAAGGTCGCTTGTGAAAAGGAGAAAGCAGAGTTTAGCTCGAAACAGACATGTCATAACAAGCGAAACATGTCAATACAATTAGTCAAGAGGTGAGTGACAGCAGATGTTGTGAGCGTTTCTCGACGCGTTTCTGTGAACTGTAACTTTACATTTTGCTCTGATGTATTTCTAGATTATTCCCTCGATTCTGCTTCGCTTAGCAATTTAGAGAAGCTTCACGTCAGAAACTTTCAACTGCCGCAATCTTTGAAGTGTTCATACTAAATTTCATTTGCAGATTTCAAAATGGCGGAAGATATCGAAAATTGGCCTACTTCAGGAATGTCGTGTCTTAGAAATACAAAAGATCCCAAAGAAATTAAACTGTAGAAAGTTGAAGCCATCCTTGAACATGGCGCAGGAGATTTCCTGGTCGGTTTCATTGTGTACCGCGGGCATTTTTGGCTCGTTTGTTTGAAGTAGCAACGAGTCCATTTTAGAGCAGCTGTAGGTGCACTTGGAAAAATCCTATTTTATTTTGAAGGAACGATTATGAGTTTGTTTTGCTGAAAATCGATTGTGGAAGCATCAGAAAAATGGATTTAGTGTGAAAGTAATTTAAAACTTGCGATGAACTGACTCGACGTTACGAATTATGACAATTTTGAAGGTACTGTTCAAGAAAATACTGTAAACCGTTTCAAGTTGATTTCTCCCATACAAGCGAGAATTTTAACAAACGAACGTCCTTGTAATATGTATGGGACCAAGGCCTACCAGTGGACAAAGTATGAGCCAAATTGAATTTTGAGCTGTCTCCGCGATTTATTTGATTTTTACTGAAAGTTACTCTTAATTCTCTTAATAAATTTAGCTTTTCTCAGTCTCAAAATAATTGTTGACACACTGATTGATGTTGGGAATGCGAAACGTCAAAACGTCACTTCCTAAATCAGATAAAATAAACGTGCACACAACCTTGCTTTCCGATGGGAACGTTTCAGTCCGTTTTAGGGTACAGCAATGAGCAAAGTACAGCTCACTACAGCTCACCGTCAACTGTATCGCAGCTGAACGGTATCTCCTGCACTATTTCAAACTGATTTGAGAATCAACGACCACAGAGGACACAAATTTCGGCAGTCACTAACGCTCCTTTCCCGGTTCAAAACTCGACTCCAATGGCCTCCAGGCTGATCGCAATCGCAAGTTTTCCGAGCGCATTTTTTCAACTCCTGCAATATTCTAGGGAAAATCCAAGCTTTTCGGCTGACTGGGCTGCTCTAATGGCAAAAACGTACTTGACTTATCCAGCATATTCTGTGACATTTGTAGATTTCGCAGTTCAATTCTTCCTTCGCTATAAATTTTCATTCTACGAGGAGCGACGCTTGAGTCAAGTTCGACAGTGGCGTGATTTTCCTAAACCAATCACAATTCTTTGCTAAAAACGTTTTATTTGTAGTAGTTTTTTTTTGTTATTATACAAATCAAATAGATTTCATGTTGCTGTGCATCAGTCCAGTAATAGATCACAGAGGACGTCAAAATGTGGTAAGAACATCAGTGACACACTTGGATATCGCCTCGTGTGCCACTTTTTTGTTCTTACCCCATTTTGACGTCATTTGTGATCTATTACTGGACCGATGCACGGCAACATGGAATCTATTTGTTAAACGGTTACCAAAAATTTGAAATAAAATGTCAGTCACTTTTTGAAAGCTACTGTAAGTCAAAAAGAGTCTGCCTCAAATTTTTATCGTCTATGTCTTTCAATTTTTATTTTGAAATATTTTCTCTCCCAGAGTTACTTTTTTATGACCACTCCACAATTCTTTGATCCTCTTTTGAAAATGTTCTCTAACTTTGTACAGAAACTGAACATGGCAACAGAGGCAATTTTCTAGGGGTTTTTGTGTCCAAAAACTGAGAAACAAAATAATTAAATTAGCTAGTAGTTTCCCTGAGAAAGTGAAGTGCTGTGAGTGAGGTTTATGTGGAAGAGCATAGGGGTATTCTGTTTGCAAATGAGTTGGTTTTGAGTTTCGATGAGTATAGCCGCTGGTGCATACCTGCACTAAGCAAGTGTTCAAAACTCCGGCCATTTTTCCAAGTTGTGTGTAAATGGCGGTGCAAACAAACTTATTTTCCCTTTTGTGTGTACTAATTATTGTAAACATGACAGAAAGTGTAGAAAGGTCGAGGGAGAGGTGCATAGTATGTGGGAAAAAGTCTCAGAGAACTTCATTCCGTAGTGTACAGTCAAACGCCGACTTAGAAGCTTTGGGTTACTCGAGAAAACATCGGGAGAAGTTTGTGAAGTCTGCAGAAAAGTAGAAAAGTAGCTTTGGTAGCTATACCAAAGGAGACCTTTTTGGAAATGGAAGAAAAATTGAAGATTTTGTCACAAAGTAAGTGAAACTGCTTGTTTGGTCTACTTTTGAAATTCAACTTCCAGCTGTAATCAGTAGTGTAGTTGAGTCTTGACACATCCTAAAAAATAAACAAAACTGTGATGCGATTTTGGGATTAAGGTCTTCAAAACTGACTAATGTATCAACGACAAACCAGTTAAAAGGGAGCTTACAACCACAGTTGCTCACTGGGACAGTACAATTTTGAGCACGAAATTACAAATTCCAAGCCTCTAAAACTCAATATTTGGCTAGATTTTCTCCCAAACTCTAACACAACTTCCTGCCACTGGTGAATGTCCCCCAACCCCCACTTCAGTAAAATTCCTGCTGTCCCATTCATATCACTAGCCCTCTGGTAAGTAAGAGGGCAGTAGTGGAATATAATCAGTCAACAGACAGGCAGATAAGTTGCTTATGGACTGCTCTTTGATGCAGCCCGGTGATGATGCTCCCATCTCCAAGATTATAATAATAATTGTAACATTCATTAATTATTCATGAGGGTACAACCCAATCCCGGCACAGTATTCAGATCACATACACAACTGTAAATCCCAATACAAATCAACTGTCTGAAAGCACTGGGAGGGCTTGAACAGGTAGCAAGGAAAAGCTGGGTTGATGAATTATTAAACAGTAGAATTAAGTTTTGATACAAACTCCTGCTCAGTTAATAAGTAATCATTAACTTTTCATACAGATCTTTACTGATTAAAACGAATAATAAAATGGACATTTGGACATATTGCTTTAAAGAATGTCGTTTTACCTCCTGTAACTTTTCTCCAATATGTTAAAAGCCGTTTCCCCTTGTAAATTTCCCAAATGGTGATTAATGCCGCAAAGAGGTAGGTACAGCGTCTTAGGAGGGTAGCGTTCCCCGTTTTGCTTCGCAACTCCACAAATGAATTTGCAGAGCCAGAAGTTTAAACTGTCGGCGGACATGTGCCCGAGTTGGACTAACAGGTTTTCAACATTGGTCGACTCAATTCCCTTGCCTCCAGATGTTTCCAACTGCGCTTTTTGGTTCATTCTCGTATTTCTTCCTCTTCAGTTTTCGTGGGACGAAAACGAGCTGTTGCCATACTGGCGATTTGGCAGTGACTGAAAATTTTGAATATTTCTATCATTGTCTCATGAACTCTCTCCTGTGGGACGTAAAGCATTTTGGCATGCATGTCCAATTACCGAATCGCATAACAATACTTTGCATTTAATTTAATGTATTCATTTCACAAGCAGGATGAAATATTCGCGTCCGATCTGTATGGGCGTTTACAATGGCTCGCCTATCGGCTCGCCATTGTAAACGCCCACACAGATCTCCCGCTCACATTTTATCTACTACCTAAAGAATTAAACGCTGATGGTAAAGGGTAAATCATATGAATTAGCTTCAAATTAACAGATAATAAAGAAATAAATGAGTAAATAAAGATATGTTTTAATAGATCCCAGACATGTCTTCATGTAGTTTTTACTAAAACCTGTAGAATGGTAGCAACAATAGTATACAATGGTCACACACATAGAGGCATTATCCATCCAGAGTAGGTGGTTCACTGAAGAAACAAATAATAAGTTGTACCAATAGCTACGGTATTTTTGGTGGACTATGCAGTTGCACACTGAGCTACATGTAAGTAAGCGGGCTTGTGATGGATGTAAGCCTTGTGCTGACCTTTTTCTCACAACAACACTTTTTTCCCTTACGGAATTGATGGTAAACACAGGCTATTTTTGAAAAACAACATGATTCACAAAAGGAACGCAAAAGCTACTATCTGTTTAAATTCAAATAGTGATTATTCATAAAAGCAAATGTACATGTATTTCCATGCGCATGACAGAAATCTTCATGTAATGCACTGCAACAACGTCAACTCTTCACAAAGTAACTTACTGGTAATCTGATGATCCCCAATGACCATATTTTCAACATTATGTTGGTATGAAATTACTTTTATTTTTCATGTATTCTGTAGGATGTGACATAAAGCAAGAACTCAGCTTGGTCAAAAACAAAATATACAGTGAGTTAATTGCTAACAAGGGAATCCACATTTACCAGCCTGAAATGTTCAGAGAACTCTGCATCTCAGCAGGGGCAACAAGTATTGCCAAGCTTAGTAGAAGATGTCAATTTTGTTACACTGCTAAATGAAAGCATGCCAACCTGGTTAGACGAGTTTAAGGAAGTTAGCGATAAAAGAATATTATGGGATTTGATTAAATGCAGAATACGGCAGGTGTCGATGAAATACGGAAAAGAGAAGGCACGTAAAAAAAGGGAACAGATTACCGACATTGAGGCTTCTCTGAAGACCTGTAAAGAAAACTGTGGGAGATGTACTTCCCCGGAATACCTTGAACAATTAAAAATTTTAAAATTAGAGTACAGGAGCAAATATGAAAACTTATCTCAAGGCGTAATCGTTCGATCTAGAGCAACTTGTTATGAAAAAGGATAAAAGAGTAATAAGTGTTTCTTAAATTTAGAATCACACAAAAAAAGCCAAAAGCTCCGTGCGCAAAGTTTTTAATAAGGATGGTACTTTAATTACTAATCTAAAAGGAATATTGCAAGAGATTGAGAAGTTTTACTCAGACCTGTATAAGGCTGACTCTCTAACACCCTCTGAGAGTTTACTGAACACTTTTCTACTGAATCCAGAAATACCAAGACTCACTGCAGAAAATGCTCAAGCTTGCGAAGGGAAATTAACGGTTGCCGAATGCCTTAAGAGTCCTCAGTTATTTGAAAATAAGTCGCCAGGTGACGACGGCTTGACAGCAGAATTTTATAAGGCCTTTTGGAACATCGTAGGTAATCTAGTGGAGGGAAGTTTAAATTACTCTTACGACCATGGAGAATTATCGAACTCACAGAAGCGTGGCATCATTACACTTATTGAAAAAAAAGATAAACACAGGAGGGATATAGCAAACTGGAGACCAATATCGCTTATCAACGTTGTTTTAAATTTGGCTCTAAAGCCATTGCTAAAAGACTCGAGACTGTTCTCCCTAACGTGATTCATCATAATCAATGTGCAGATGTCAAGGATAGAACTATTTGTGATGCTGCAAGGTCTATCGAGGATATTTTGGACTACACAAGAAAATATTAAATAAAAGGGATGTTGATCTCTATCGATTTTAAGAAAGCCTTTGACTCTGTGAGCAGAGATTTCTAATTTCGAACTCTGTGTGCTTTTCATTTTGGACCTCTCTTTATACAATGGATTCACACATTTTACAACAATATATCAAGCTTTGTTTTGAACAATGGTTTTTCCACTGCCCCGTTTGAAGTTCAGCGAGGGGGGTTAGGCAGGGTGATCCGCTTTCCTCCTATTTGTTCATTATTGTCTTGGAGATTTTGACTATTAGCATACGCAGCGACAAAAATGTCCAGGGTATTATAGTGGATGGAGACAAAATTAAACTGGAACTCTTTACTGATGATTTAACCCCTTTTTTTATTAAACGGCAGCTCTTTATTGTTCTTGTCTCAAAATAAATCACAACAAGTCGGATGTGACGTTACTTGGAGATTTTGCTCACTCATCACTCAACCATAGCCTTTTCAAAAGTATAAAAATAAAAGCAAATATCTAAAATCTGGGGATTCATTTCACATACAATTATCGTACTAAACAAAAGATGAATTTTGACGAATTAATTACTTCTATCAAGGATAAGTTAGGGATATGGAGATGGAGAGACCTTACTAATATTGTCAGAATTCAAATTGTCAAGACATTCATTTTTCCAATATTCCTTTATGGAGAAAGCATGATCTGCTTAGGCAAAGAATTTGTGAACGAGGCCAATAAAATTATCTTGAATTTTATTGGGAAAGGAAAAGACGGAATCAAACGTCTAGCGCTTATTGGCGATATCGAAGATGGCGGGATCAAAGCTTCACACATAGACTCCATAATTAAAACCCAGAGAATACTTTGTTGCAAACGACTTGCAAGTAAGCAACCCAGCAGTTGGAAAACTATACTTCTGCATTACCTAAAACCTGTTGGAGGTAAATTTATTTTATGTAGCGACTTTGATGTGAAAACCTTGCCCATCAAGCCTCCAACATTTTACGAGGAATGCCTTAAATACTTCGTAGAATGCTCTCTAGCAAAGCGAGGCGGCATACAAAACACCACCAATGCGGATCTTTTAAAAACAATTTTATGGAATAATAAAGCTATTTGTGTAGACGGAAACTCTGTTTATTACTATAGATTCGCAAACATAGGCATTCATAGAATAGGTGACCTGATTTTTAAAGACAATAAGGTTCTGACTAACCATCTACGAGAATTGAATATCTCACCGTTAGATCCTTTTAGACTTACTTGTGTAAATGAAGCTCTTGCAACTGAATGGCGCTCAATTTTAAAAACATGTAATCATTCTGTCATAGAGCCTTTCGACTTACAAAATCAGGTTCAATTACATTTGAATGGTGAAAATGGTTTACTTGGCAAATCCGTTTCAAAGATCATTTATAAGGAAATTCGTAATAGAAACATTTCTCCACCCACAGCTCAACTCATGTACAATGCTCAATTCGTATCTATTAAATTTGATTGGGAAAAGATTTAAAGCCTACCACATCGTGTTGCCTTGGACACAAAATCACGCGAATTTCAATGTAAACTTCTCAATAGATGTCTTACCACGAATGTTCTACTTAGCAAAATTGGGATAATTCCATCTCCAGCTTGCTCTTTTTGTGGAGAAACAGACGAATCTCTTGAACATCTTTTTGTAACTTGCCATTACACCAAGAAATTCTGGGCAGAAGTTATAAAATGAATGGGCAACCTAGACTTTGAAATTGAACTGCTTTGTAATAAAGACATAATGTTTAATATAATGGATTGCAATAGAGATTTATTTGTAAACCACATTTTGTTGATTGCGTAAAAATGTATTTATTTCTGCAGATGTATTAAAACTAGACCACTCATTATAGTATTAAACGCTAGGATTAAGATGATTCACCGACTCAAAATGACGGTCGCCAAATCTTGTTATAAGCTGCCCATCCATCTTAAGAAATGGGGCAAGTATATTGAAAATTAATGCAGTTATAATCTTGAACTGTGCATGTCGTTATAATTTTAAAAATGAGTCTGCAATATCTGTAAAGAGTTCCACTGAGTGTTATATGTGTATGTATTTGTAATTGAGTATTGTGAATAACTGCTAAGACGATATAAAAAACAAAATGCAAAAAAAATATATTGCCATCCTTGATGCCATTCTTGATGTAATTACGTCAGCAAGGCACTCTGCACAGCATGTTAATCTTAATAAGAAAGGGCTGTGTCAGTTATTTACAACCTTTGCTACTGTTTGAGTCAGGCATGCAATACACTTCAAACTGACCACGCCAGAGAAGGACAGTGAACACCATTGCTAAATCGTTATCTGAAAGTCATTGCAAATCATTCAAACATTTCGTTCAAGATGCCATTGAAAACAGGTGCTTCTAGTCCTGATTATAGAGGACTTCACGTCAATTCGCGCCAAGCGAAGACCACTGGGAGATAAGGCATCCGAAGCAAAGTCGATGTGTACAATAGTCGTTAAAGCTTTTAGAAACGTACCTGCTGTAAGTGTGCTGCAAGCCAGTATCATGCATGATGTAAATGGCATCACTATAAACACATGCCCACAAATTATAACATCTGCATCATGTATGCAAAACATATGCAATTCATATGCTTCTGTTATGCCAAAACTTCAACGCCAACGACTCAACACCCATCACTATTCAGAAAACGACAATGTGCAAACAATGAGAAAAATGGATGACATTCACCTTGTTGACTTTGTGGAGTTAAAACTTAAGGCCAAAGAGGACTTTAATGCAGCATATGCCATAGATGTAGTGCTGGTTTGGGTGATAATGGAAAAAACGTCATTATTTTTCAGCCTGGTGATTGGCCATGTCAATTTTTCTGTCGTCAAATAATATATCAGTGTGTGAAGAAGTTCATCAGCTATCCGCAACCTCATGAAGCCAACTGTGAAAGCCCTCAAGCTGCATCAGATTATTCTGAATATTCTTATCCGTCCTGCGCCGGTTCTGACAATGAGCAAAGTTTGCCATTAAACTTGTCTTCTTAGCACTTCAATCTCTTTGAGATTCCAATGACAGATCCTCTACACATATATTTGAACAGTAGAGAACACATTGTTACTTCCCTCCATTCATTCTTCAAAACAGTGTATGGAAGAATTTTCACTCGTTAAAAACTGGCAGACAAACCAAAACCCTGGAGGATCAGCTTGCTCTTAGAAATAGTTTATGGAGGATGGACATTAATACGAGAATCTGTGATGAAAAGGTTTTGGCGATTTAAAGATCCCGAGTATGGAACACTGTTTAATCTTTTAAACAACTACATACCCCTAGTACTTTCTATTTACAGAATTTCTTTTAAACTTAATAACTTTTCAGAATACTTTAGAGCTATGATTCGAATGTTGATTATATTCACATGCCTCAAGCGTCGTCATTACAACAAAGGTCCACTTGTCTGGCTTAACGTGTGTTCACACTGGGGAAAGCACTCACCCCAACTTTATAAACTACTTCGTACCTTCATAACAATTTCTTATGAGTATCCTGTTGAGAATACCCACAGCATTCTACGTGCCCAAACGAAACCCTGTGACAGTGCTTATGAATTAAGAAATGAAGCCAAACAAATTTTTGAATCTTAGCGCTATGTTAACAAAAATCGCTACAACACCAGGACAAAGCTCATTCTCGTCAAATGAAAATAAAACTACTCAAGTAAAATTTCCAACAATCTGTGCCAACAATCCCATCAAGAGTACTGCTTTACCTCTTGGGTATCAAGGTAAGGTTAAACCTGATGCACGATGTCTAGCCAAAATGATGACTGAACAATTTTAACAGGTTGCTTTCATTCCTTCCACAACACCTGCTTGAATGGCTTAAATTCCTTCCTTTTATGTAAGAACTTCCTGAAAGAGAAAGTTCGAGAACTTGGTCAAACAGCGAAGCAAGCAATACTTAATCCTAATTGAAGCACTGAAGTACCAGCTGTGACCCAGGACAATGAAGATGAAGGATGTGTCTCAGGGTTACATTCACCCAATGAAACTACAACTGCAAGAGAAATGGAGCAAGACGAATATGACAATGTTATAAGACAGCTTCATCATGAAATTCCAAGTCTTGATCCAACCTCACAACCATTACCAATTTCCAGCCATAACCAAACACCAGCAAGAGGGTAATTGTGAAGAAGAGCTCCCCAAAAAACCTGTCGGGCAACTGGCGGTCGACTGTCAGCCAACAGATTACCGACAGTTGACCGACAGGTTACCAACAAGCTACCGACAGCTAACTGACAGCCACCGACAAAGAAGATAATTTCTTGTGAAAACACATACCTTTGGTAAACATGACTTAGAAATGAAAATAATCCTACAACAACAACAACAACATCTTTATTTCATTCATTAAATATACAAGTATCACACCACCTGCAAATAGCAAGGCTAATCGAGGCAGGTGGTGTGAGGACGGCTTAAGAATAAATACAATAGTTG
>Ga0126343_10001332_pt1 | contig 11410 bp, 5 predicted proteins | sample Cyp2metagenome_FD_92531 | JGI IMG/M metagenome (GOLD analysis project Ga0126343, IMG submission 92531) | Coral microbial communities from Lord Howe Island, Old Settlement Bay, Australia - Cyphastrea 2 metagenome | ecosystem: Host-associated > Invertebrates > Cnidaria > Coral ... | reverse complement strand
TATAGTAGATCCAATCTGATTGGTGTGAAATACATACATCTCTCACTGACTGACTCATCCATAGACCCAAAACAAACTCGACGCGCCGACTAAGAGGTATTTTTTTTGCAAAAAATAACTCAATAATTGTTTATAGTTACCTTTTTATCAGGGTCTCTGATGTATGAATTGAACTCTTCTCCATCATACACAAGACTTTCCTCATTGGGTCTGACAATGCCACATTTGAGAGCAACAGACCTTGCTGTGATTACATTATCTCCAGTCACCATACGCACAGTAATACCAGCCTTCTGACATTGCCTAATAGCATATGGTACCTAGCAATAAATGACAAACTCTCAAGGAACTGCTATGAAAAAATATTCCAAACTATGTGTCAGTGAATGGAAAAGGAATCTTAATTTAGCATTTGCAAATTGTGAAAATTAATTTTAATAGGCCTTCATTTTTCAGTTTTGTTTTTCTTCACATATAAAACATACAGTACTAGAGCAAATAAAACGGATTTCATGACATAACTGGCTTTAATGCAGCTTTACTAGCTGAAATAACTTTAAATTTCATACTGCCTGTAAATTGTCAGACTACGCAAATTTGCAACAAACATCACTGAAAAACATTTATAACAAGTTCTTGAACCTGTTCTGTATCCGTTCTGTTCTTGTTTGCAAATGCCTTCCCTGTTAGGTTTCTTCTGATTGGTACTGTAGACCACTTGTTATAAATGTTTTTCAGTGATGTTTGTTGCAAACTTGTGTAGTCTGACAATTTACAGGCAGTATGAAATTTAGAGTTACAATGTATTTCAACTAGTACAGCTACTTTAAAGCCACTTATGTCATGAAATCAGTTTTACTTGCCGGCTCTAATACTGTGCGTTTGAACAGCACTGAACCTTCAAGATAGGAGAGATCTCCACAGTTCAGTTAAGTGACAGCAAAAGTGGTAGCAAACTGAAAACTTCTGTTTTATTTGGTCATGCATGTTGGCACCAGAAACGCAAGTAACAGTCTAACCTGTTCTCTGACTGGATCTTCAATGCCTACAACTGCCTGGAGTACCAAGTCTTGCAATACGTCTTTCTCCCTTTTACTTAGAAGTTTCTCGCCATCTTTAAGAGACCAGAGGAGTAACATAGTAAATGATTTGAACCTACGAGTATCTGTAGTTTCTATAGTACATGTGATTGTCCGGGTGAGGGTAGTTTTGAAAAGATCTGTTGTTGGTGACTATGTTTTGACAGCGGCCTGAGCAGAAGTCATCTTCAGAGTCAGGTGAATAGTGTTTGCCAGTTGATGATGTTAGAGGTCTGGCCCCGGTTGTTCAAAGGCTGGATAACGCTATCCACCGGATAAATCACTATCCAGTGGATAAATGTTAACAAAACAAACCATGCTATCCACTGGATAGTGATTTATCCGGTGGATAGCGTTATCCAGCCTTTGAACAACCCGGGCCTGGTCTGTTGAACATGATAGGTCAGTTTAGCCTTGATGGTATTGGTTGAAAGACTAGTGTAGTTTGTTATTAGTCATTGTTCCAATCAGTCTATTAGGGGTGGCCAATGGTCCTTCAAAAACTCTGGGTATCACAAAATGTTTGTTGAATTTCATGGGCCTCGAGGTCTCATTTTTCACCGGTTATGTGCATCTCGCAGTCTCGACTTTTATACCAAGCTCTCTCAGAGTCTCGATTTTTCGCAAGGCAAAGGGCCTCCAAGTCCTTATTCGTTTGTTTATCTGTTTTTAATACTGACTCCACTGGATATTGAATTTCAATGAAGCAACTTTCAAATTTCCAAGAAAAGGTCAATCCTAACTTCTCCAAAATTGTCTGAATTCCACAAAAAGTTACAAAACCTAAAAACATATGTTTTGGTGCCAGAAAAAAGCTATTTTGTTCTAGGATATCATAACAGTGTGTTAAAATCAAATTTCTAGTTCCAGCCAGCTCAAAGAAGCTGGCTTAAAGATTGTACAAGCTCATTCTAGATCTCAACTTAAACTGGGGCTTGAATTTAAGAGTCTTGATGTCTTGCGCTCACAATTAAAACACTTTGGAGTCTCAGTCTCGCAATCTTAAAAGTTAAAGGAGCTCAGTCACGGTATTTTGAGTTATTTTGAGCATCGACAAAATTACTGTTAAATTGAAGGAAACCTGGAAATATTACTTTACAAAGATAGAAAAACACCAAAGAGACTATAACAAAGCATAAAGGAACAAGGATGGTTAAGGATTGAGAAGATTGACACGGATTGAAAAACAACGAAATTGAAAAGTTTAGCTAAACTTTTCAAACCGTTAGACCATGACTGAGCCCCTTTAAAATGCCTCAGGCTCACAAAGAAAATGCTTGTCTTGCCACCCCTTTTATTGTTAGTCAAATTGGTCAGTTTTTGGTCTGTCTTTGTTACACATAGTCAAATTAAGTCAGTCAGTTAGAAGGATAAGCCAGTTGTAAGGTGTCTTTGTTACACATAGTCAAATTAAGTCAGTCTGTTGGAAGGATAAGCCAGTTGTAAGGTTCTTATAGTTGACATCTGTTAAGAGGTGTTTGTTGAGTAAGTTGTTGAAAAATTAATAGTTTGTACTGTGAGTTAAGCAAATTGAGCAGAGTCCCAGTCAGTGTTGTGGTTTGTCAGTTGGTGATTTACAGTATTTTGATTGTTAGCATCAATATTTTGCATGGCTTGTTTGTGTTCACGTCAGTCTCATGTTAAGGTTTCTGTCAGTCTTGTTAATGTGGGAAGCCTGGCAGTAGGAACATTTCATCTTGCAAACTGCTCCCTGTCTGTTGTTGCATGCAGATTACTTTAAAGTTTTCAATGCAAATCTTATCAGATTAGGCTGTTTACAAAACTGTAATCAAGAATTTATCAATTTGGTAGCTGGAACAAGGCACTTTAATGCAAAGCATTACCCAGTTACAACTAATGAGTTCAACACCACAGCATAAATTACCATAATGTTTATGAAGTTTTACATTTGGCTAAGCACCTCAAATTACTTTGTAAAAAAAATAGTGCTGACAGGACTGAGACAATTTTAAAAAGACAAAGGAATGCTACATTTTGTGGACTGCAAACTGCACAACACTTTCAGAGGATTGAATTATCAGCTAATTAATTTTTACCTTCAGAAGAGATATTCTTTGTGGTTAAACAAAGAACACGTAAGCCTTCCTGCTGCCAGGGGTCGATTAGATCCCTTGAAAGATTCTCAGCATCCTCCTTGCTAAATTCTTTCAGCTCCCCTTTCATCCCAACAACATGGGTGCAAAGTTCAAGGAGTATTTCAGCAGCCCCCTTGGAATACACTTTGTACCCTCCATGATCGTCACTTATAATGGTTGTCATACATTTACGATCAGGAGTGAACTCAAAGACTTTGATCAATTTATTTTCAGGGTAGTCATCTCTCCACGACTGGTAGTATTCACCAAATTCAAACAAAAACTGCAACAAAGCAGCATCTGTCTCGTTCCCACTCTGCTTTGGAATTCTGTCTTCTGCTGCTTGCTGGTAAAGAAGTGAGATTAAACTAATGTCAGCAAACAATACAATAAAATGAATGCAGGCATATGTTAAATCACAGTTATACTGAACATGATCACAGGCTCAACAATGTGATGTCAAAAATAGAACCAAAGGGACTACAGAGTAAAAAAGATGGGGCTGCTTGTTCGTAATTTTGAAAAGAATCCTAAGAGGCACAAAGATCTTGTTTTGTGGGCGTAACTTGAAATTCTTTTCACCCATGAGAGGTACCAATTCTACAACAACTCATTAACTGTCATGTTTGTTACTTCTAATAGTGCAAAAATGATTGCTTCAAATACCTTCTACTCGTAAAGTTGATTTTCAAATATCTCCTGTCATATTTTTCCGACTCGATACCCTATAAGGTACCACTGAAGTTCTGCTGAGGACTACTCAAGGCTGAACACCCTTAGAGTAAGTAGATTTACATAGATGCAAAGCAATCCGTGTAAAAAAATTAAGTTGATTTGTTCTTTTTTCTTCATTACAAATTATTGTAATGCAAGTTGTTATTGGCTACAGGTATTTACATCGTAGCCAATGGTAGCTCCTGTTATTTTTTTATCCAGACTCAAAGTTGATTTTGTCACAACATGGAAGGTTTCATGTGGTAAGCTCCAGGACTGCTTCATGGGATACAAACTCTCACAGTACTTGTTGCAAAATGTGAGCAAATTTCATATGTGATAAGTTGCAACATCGATGAATGAGCAGCAAAGCCAAAATTTGTTGCTCAAAGAACACCCGCTCACTGCTATTTCAAACAAGTTGATCACACAAGGAAAAAACTTGAAACATCAGCCAGGTTGAGAGTTTTTGTATCAAACATAAGGTCGCCACCTTGTACATACATATAGCTGTATATGAGAGACTGATTTTTGTTTCTTGTATTTCGCGGATCTTAGAACACAACGTAACATTTTTTTTTTTTTTAGTGCACATTATGTGGACCGCATGTGTCCAAAGAAAACTTGAAGGAGTATATTTAAGGTGGCTCATAACAGTTTCCAGTACTTTCCAAGATGTAGCTTTTGACGATTCCTTGTTATCGCTCTTGATCACTTGATGCTACAATCATGGTATCAAAAAACTGCCCAATCACCGGTGAACACAATAGGTTACCATAGCAACACTATGACCTGCTAAAAACAGCCTTCATTTCAGCTTTAAGAGCTTGTATTTCAAAAACGGCATGGTGAAATTTTTTTATATTATTAACATTTGACAAGTATGATAGAGGCAACTTTTGGCAAAGTTTAAAAAAATTCTGTACATGGGGTTCAGAGCCACCTTAAATTTTCGAAAATTTAAGGTGGCTCTGAACCCCATGTACAGAATTTTTTAAACTTTGCTTTAAGTTGCATCTTATCCTGCTCATCAAAATTTGATATTTACTAAAAAAATTAATTTCACCGCGCCGTTTTTGAAACAGAAGCGCTTAAAGCTGAAATTAAGGGCGTTTTTAGCAGGTCATGGTGTTGCTATGGTAACCTATTGTGCCACATAAATGATACCAATGTGTTCAACGGTGATTGGGCAGTTTTTTGATACCATGATTGTGGCATCAAGTGATAACGAGTGGTAATAATGACACATCAAAATGTCTTGGAAAGTACTGGAACCTGCTTTGAGCCACCTTAATAAAGAACCATTGAAATAACCTCTCGTTAAGTCATAAATTTGAATTTCCTTATTTTGAGCTTAATTTTTTTCGCATTGCTTAAGACTTAAGCACAACATTTACTCCCCACTGTTACGTGCCATTCACAAGCGACACAAGTAAACACTTTTCCTAGACAGGGAGGGGGAAGTTTGCTCATAGCCTAAACCACAGTCCTCAGACGATGACTGACATGCATTTCAAGCTAGAAATATACTGTCCATGACCTTGGTACCATTAAGCACAAAATAGAGTGCACAGGAGACTGATTACAAAAGGGCACATCGCATACATCAATTCAGGTGACCCACATAATGCCATTCTTGTTTTCATTTGACCACCACTGTTTTTAATTTTGATGTCTTAGTTTTTTTTTATTTTTGTTTTTGTTTTCTACAAAAATATTTACTTAGGCAAGCTCACTTTAAAAACTCAACCTGCAGCAAAACACAAAATAAGCACAGCTGTAAGTTGAGCAAATGACATGCGAACTTGATTTATTTACATGAAGCCCGGGACACATCGGTGGAAGGCGAGCTCTCTCCCAATTGTGCCCTCCCTGCTTGCCTAAGAAGTACAAAAACATTGCTTGGGATCGTGGCTGATAAAATGGATGTTTTTGGAACTCTTCCCACCAGATTTAGGGGTAGTCTAGTGTCAAATGGAGTTCAGAGGCTTCCATGACTGCTAGCGTTCACGACATTTGTACATTTGCTGGACATATCATGTCTAGCACATGGCATACAACTAAGGTCTGAAAAAACACTCTTGTGCAAAATCCCAGGTTTTCTAGTGCATGAGCAACAATGTTGCCTAGTGGCTTAAGAAGCTCCTTTTTTGGCATAGCTATGTATTTGGACAGGCCGAACAATAATATTATTATTTCCAAGTATTTTCAAAGGACTACTTGGCTAAACCACTCTGCAAGAGGGTTCGCCCACCCCTACACAAAGTTAACAGATTTCTGTTACAGCCTTTTAGTAATAATCAAGTGGGTTGGTGTGAGACAGACTTGAGTGACTTTTTAAGGGGGGATTTCTTTTTCCTTCAAAAGTGCCTGAATTTTTTTGCATATGGTCTTCAATGCAATAGAAAAACATGGTCCAGACTTAATTTGTTGAACAGCAAACAGGCAGACTGTTTATAGTGTATGAAGTCAAAATCAAATCCCACGCACAGCATATAGAAAGGAAATCTGGGAACAGATTGTTTACATTGGTTATTGTGAGGTGAAACAAAACACGTGAATTAAACAAGCATGAAAGGAAATAGCATTGAAGAAAAAAGAGATGTGATGCAATAGAGCCCTGTCAACTAATATCTTACGCATTGTTTTATTAAAAGAACCTTGTATAGCTACCTAGTGGTTGGGAGGCATCATAAAGCCTTGAAAAACCTGTAAGTTACCGACAGTAAAGAAGCAAAATGTGATCTAATCTGCAAAATGTGTTCTTATCTGTAACTTTGAACAAAACAGTTACTGATATAATCAAGAGGGTTGTACAGGGGGGTCTCTGGCACAATTCACCGACAGAAAAAAATCGAAGATCACGGATCATGGATAAAAAAATTTTGTTTTCCTGAATCACGACAATAAGCAAGTAAGACACTCTTTTTAATGACCTATTCTTACACTAGAAGCAGTGTTTGAAGAAAGTAAAATCGTGGATGCGGGGCATAAAATTGCGCCTAATACAGGCGCCAATGTCACTAAATTTTTCACTTTGGCAACCAAATCCTGAAAATTAGTCGCTAACTTGGCGACTAGAATTTCTAATCACACCTTACCTAGAAATCTAGTGATTGTTGAAGATTTGTAAAGAAAAATCTGCAGCAAAGTTCCTCGTTAAGCTCGTTTCCAAAAACACAGCACTTATTGAACGATTTCGAACGCATATGCATACTCATATGCCAATTTTCCAGGCTTAATTTTCATCGCATTTGACAACATGATATGTCAGCCGCATGAGCTTGTGGATAAATATGTTTAAGTTAGTGAGTTTGTTCCATGAGCTGGAGCCCAGGTAATTTTTGATGTTTTTATAACTATATCACTATGATTCACGAGCAATTTAATCTATCTAGTACAGCGGCAGGGTAAAAAATTTCTTCATGTGTGTGTGCCATAATGGCCACCAACATTTTGGAATTGGCTACCACTTTAAAAGATTTAAGAGTCAAGTGACTACAGTACTGGAAAAAAAAAAGTTAATTTTACACCCTGGAATGGCTAAGTCAATGCTCCATATTGTAAATTGCATACCTAAGTCAATCTTGATAGACAACTCTGACCATTTGGAGGACTTGAGTCTGAAAATCACTTAGAATAGACTGGTAAATTCATGAATGTCAGTTAACATTTAAACCTTTTTTTTGACCTGATTATCAACGTTTTTGAGCTTATAGGTTGCTCCTTTCTAAGTGAAATTAACATCCTTGCCGTCACATGTTAACGTGAAATTAACTTTTTGCTGTTTTCTAAGTGGAATCAGAGTCCTTACGTTCACAGGGAGCCAAGTATAAGAAGCCGAGGCGAGACTTTGACTTATAACAATGCCAAGGGCTTGCTTCCGTTTATGATAACAAAAGATGGGCTCAGTTTACCATTAGACAACAATGGCCCCAGCTTCATTTACATGTATCTGAACGGCTCAGCTGAAAAAGGGCCTTAGGTATTTTGCTCAAAAGTGAACTTTTTCAAAAACACAGGATCATGTTTTTCTATTACATTGAAAAATTCGGGCACTTTGAAGGAAAAAATTCACCTGAAAAAGTCACCTGTCTGTCTTGCACCAACACATTCACTCATTGTTATATTTTGTCCAACTGGCAAAAATATTGACATCTGATGGCTTCATTTTTGAACAGGAACTAGTCCCATTTTGTTTACTTCAAGTACTTTTCCCAATATTCTAACCTTGATAGTCCTACAGACTTTAATTGAACTAAAAACCAACATGGCTCCTTGTACATGTATATTTCAAAACATTTTCAGAGTAGGTAGAATGCTAACAGGTACACAAGACACAAGTCACATATCATTACTTCGAAGAATGATCTCAACTGTGCAACTTGCAAGTTAACACTAACTGAAAGAAATATATGAAATGATGACAATTTATCAACCTACCAGGATTTCTGCAGCATAACTGGTATTCACAGAAATGGCTTTGCACAGATCTTCAAACAGAGTTTGTGGAATGCTCTCTTTGTACTGTCTTGGCTCATTTTCATAAGCTTGTTCACCAATATAGCTCTTTGCCACAACCATGCGGTTCTGTGTAAGGACTCCTGTCTTGTTACAGCAAATGTTTGTGATGTTACCCATTGTTTCTAACATATTGACATGCCGCACTAAGGCTCTGTCATGGTACATCTTCTTGACACAGAATGCAAGGGAGGTGGATATCACTAGAGACAGTGCTTCTGGGACAGCAATTATGAGGACAACAACACCAATTATAAGAGATCTGATGTATTCATTAATATGACTGGGTTCAAAGGATAGACCCATTGTGGAGAAGGTATCCACACTAAAGTGGATAATTATGACCAGAATGGCAACAAGTGCTAGAAAGATGCTGATGTGACCAAGAGCCACTTGGATCTTGTTTATTTTCCCTTGCAACAATGCAGTATCTTCCTCATGCTCAAATGAAGCAGATTCCACATTAACATCTTCTTCATCAGGGAAAGCTGCCCTAAATGTAACAATTGAAGGTGTCGTGGGAGATCGAGTGTCCCTCATGTGCAACTGTGTGTGGAGTCCAACAGCCATTACCACCATCCTTCCAGACCCATCAACAATGTGGGTGCCAGCGAACACCAAGGGGTCTGTTGCCTTAGGTACCATACTTCTCTGACCTGTTAAAGCTGATTCATTGACCAAAAGCTCATTTTGCTGCACAATAACTCCATCAGCTGGGATAAGAGTTCCAATGTTCAACTGGCACAAGTCTCCAACAACAATGTCTCTAGCAAGAAGCTCTATAACTTGTCCACTTCGGATGACCTTAACTTTACGCTCTTTGTTAATTTTGGAATGCAGGCTACGGAAATCACTTTCTTTCAGATAGTCACTGAAAGCTATCAACAGTATCATGACTACAACAGTACTCATGATTCCAATACCCTCATACATGGCCACAGCAAAAGAGTCATGACCCTCACACTTTTCAGGAAAGACAGCACCCAGGATAACAGAAATCAAGGCCCCAGAAAACAAGATCAATATCACCCAGTCCTTCATAGCACAGAAAAGATAGTTTAAAATGTTTCTAGGTTGATCTAAAGGAATTACGTTTCTTCCAAACACTTCTTGTCTGTGTCTAACACCGTCCTTAAGACCAATTATTCCTTTGTTCGCCGAAGTGTGAAGTTCATGAATGATGTTTTTAACATCTCCAAACTTCTCTTCAATAACAGCAATCGCTTCACTTCCTCGGCCTCCCATGACTTCTAGTAACTTCTCCTTTGGAGTGTTGCTAAAGTCTGGAACAAACCTTCTGTCCAGTTCGTCCGTCATGATGCAGAGGTCTGTAAACGTGTATTGGCCACAGAGGGAATACACAAGCTTTACACCCCTGAAATCAAATGAAGGGTTCTCAACATGATTGGACTTATCACCTGAAGACAAACTAAATTGGAAAGGAACAATGGAAATAAGCTTAAACAACGCCCCGTGGCCGCGTGTTTATTTGCCAAATTAGCATCACAGCCCGAACAGAAAACAAAAGTATCATCGCAAAAAAGAAACATATCAACATTAACTATAAATAAGTTTCACCTTAAATCTCTGGGATTTTCTCAAAGTAGAATTTCAACAATATTGCCTAGGCAAGACATGAACAAAACGGACATTTGCTTTGATCTGCATAAGTCCCCGATAAGTCATAAGCTTTAATACACCTTATATTACATGTAGAAGCTCACGTAAATGCTGGATTGGAGTACTGATAAACAAATTGATAGATTAAAAGTCTTACCTGTCTTAAAATTAATTTCTCCTCTCTTCGTCGCACTGTCAAACAAATAAGCCAACTCAACAAAAGTTCCCGGAAAGAGAGCTGCTACAACAACACCTCTCAATTTTCTCGTTACCAGTGCCACCCATCAGACAATCATTGGTACCCAGCTCCCTGGTCATCGGTATAACCCACATCCAGCAGCACGCAGCACCACGCAAGATTGCACGCAACAGCACTAATATATCTCTTTCCCAGAGCTTCGTTGCCCTTGACCAGCGGTCGGAAAACGAGAGCTCTGGGAGCATCCCGGGAGGAGCATCCATTTAACAAATGGTGCACGCGGGAGGTTGCTAAGCACGAAAGAAGCGTAAGAGTCGCACGAGGCGATAGCCGAGTTCGACTCTAGCTTCTTGAGTGCTTAGCAAACCTCCCAAGTGCATCCATAACTCAATAGTACACGCTATGGCGTTTACCATTTGTTTTATAACAGAAACATTGTATTGTTTCTGCATTTGCATAATGCAGCGCGTGCACTTTCAAGTCCGAGTCGGTGTTTTCAGTTGTCAAGTAAAAAAAAACAAATCGAATGTGGTTTAGCGTGGTCAGTACTCTTATCGACAACGATACGGGTCATCACAGTGGTCAAAATGTTGTGGACTCGCGAGGCGCAGCCAACTTAAGTCCTCAATAAATTGAGCTACATCACAAAGCGCGCGCTTTGCTTTAGTCAGTGAGTACGTCAGCAGCATACACCCATGGGCGACAGAGCTGAAAAACGATTGCGCATGTCAGTAATTCGCGCGGGAAAACCGGGAAACATATAACTGAAATGGCGGAATTTTTCAAAACATAAGAAGCGCCGAAGGAATTTAACTCAGATAAGACCTATGTAAACCAGATAAGCTTCAAACTTTCACAAAAGAACGACCAGTAAGAGTGCTAAGACATATCTCCTGAACACTACAGTTTCATACCTGAACAGCGACTGAAATTTTACTGCGAAGTCGAGAGGATCGATGGTCTTTCATTGGGAATGTGTTGCTCAAGTCGATATTTTCGCGCCAACTGCCTTGCCGACTGCAATCTTGGACAGAATAAAGTGAGAAATAGAAGTACCTCTCCCCCCAATTCAATGATGTACTCGCGCTACAACGAAAACGCGCCATTTTTCCATCATTGAAATGGGGGGAGGGGTGGTCTTAATTTTTCATCCATTTTGTCCAAGATTGTACGTAAGGGGT
>Ga0126343_10001331_pt1 | contig 11416 bp, 5 predicted proteins | sample Cyp2metagenome_FD_92531 | JGI IMG/M metagenome (GOLD analysis project Ga0126343, IMG submission 92531) | Coral microbial communities from Lord Howe Island, Old Settlement Bay, Australia - Cyphastrea 2 metagenome | ecosystem: Host-associated > Invertebrates > Cnidaria > Coral ... | reverse complement strand
TATGGTGGAGGGGCCCCAGCTGATAGGCCGTACTCCGCAGGTTCATATTCTGGAGGTAAGTTTGAAAAATTTTAAATTTTCAACTACGTTAAATGTTTCAGCCCCTAGCAGAGGCGGCAGACTCAACGTTTTGCTCGAAGTATTAGTTATCTTTTAATATTGTTTGGTAAAAGAAAACAAATTATTACCAAAGGTTGTGATGGGTGAACTAAGCAATGTTGTACTCTATTCTCTATAACTCATAAATGAAGTGAAAAGTGATTTAAGTTGTTGTGGTTCAACATTTTTGATAGTAAGCGACTTAAAAGTGCATGCAAAGGAGAATGAATCCAGTACAAGATAGCAGGAAGTTGGAATTTTGAGAAAGGGGGAGGTCCTACAGTATGAGCAACTGCAACTAAGTAGAAGCTCGAGAAATATATGCATTTGTATATTAAGAAACTCTATGCTGAATTTGGATCTTGCTTTTGGGCTTGAGGAGCTTATTGACTTATTGAAAGGCAAAACGGCAAATTGTGTAGATTACCACAGTAGATTCTGGTTTGAGATTCCTTTAGGGCAGAGAAGTAGACAGTTGAAAAAGTGGACTGAAAGGTTTCTGTCACTTCGTCAGTCATGAAACTACTTTCGATTGATAGGTGGAGAGCCTTCTTTAGTAGTACTGCTGGTTTTGGCTTTATTTCCAGTTACCCTTCAGCTTTCAGTTGTGGCAGTCGAGTTCGTTCAAAGGACCGAGAAAAAAAAATCGTAGAATTAAGTTCGAGAAATCGGGGGTAACATTACAATGTTCGACTGAGGAGAGGGAAACAGTGACTTTGAGTTGTAGTTAAAGGGAGATTTTAGAAATTGTGGGTTCGAGAAATTCGGATTCCGATTTACCTCGATCTCAGAATGGTCATTTCACATGGAGGTTGAAGCTAAGAACTAAGCGAATTCACTCTCGGATCTGTAATGTCCGCTTCCCAAAGTTCGTTGCTTTACATGTAATGACTACGTTGTATATCGCTTTCGATGCCCGTTGAAAAACTCGGTCTTTGATACATGTCTAATGTCCTGGCAGCTTGAGAATACAGAGGGTTTGGATGTTTTTGGCCGCTCGTGTTATATTTAAGATTTAGGGCTGGTTCACATTTTGACAATAAGCATAAGCACAAACATAAACACATACTTAAGAATGTGTGAACCGGGGTTACATAAGCATAAGCATAAGTACAGGGAATAAAACTTTTCATTTTCTTATGCTTATGCTTACATGTACGCTGATGCTTATGTAACCCCGATTCCCGCACATTTAATGCTTGTGCTTATGCTTGTGTCAAAGTGTGAACCAACCCTTAGCGTTGTGTTACAATGTAGCTGCGGTGCTTCCTTTGATCTTGCATGAACAATGTATGTTTTTCAGTGTTCTTTTCTTTTAGAAGCAGGAAAATCCGGTCTGACAACACGATCATCGCACCTTACCAGCTCCCTTCGATTGTACAGTAGTCCTCCCTACGGATACACGTTATGTTATACTGCCCTATTGTGTCCTCTTGTCTAATTGTATAATCTGCATTTCGTTTCAAGGCCGTGACTGGTGATGAGATGCGGAATTCCGATCCACTCTATCCAGCGAGGATGATCGAAGTTTGTTTACCGTACCGGATAATTGATTTTAGCCAGAGTTTATTGTAAAGCGTATGTTAGCGTTCGTCTGTCCTACACGACTGTTACCGGAACCATCATCAAATCTGCCGTAATGCTGAATAATGAACGATCATGAACATCGTCAACAGACTCCTATGGACTCTCTTCGACTTTCGTTCCTTCGGCCGCACATGTACATGTAGTTTGCGGGAGTGTAGAACTGATAGTATATTTGTGTTAACGCTTCCAAAGTAGGCCTGAATCTAGACTTCGTTTGAAAGGAAGCATTTAAATTTTTAGAAGTTTTTAAGTATCTTTTCTTGTACGGGCCTGTTGACGTCTTGAATATTTTTCTTTTCCACAAGTTTGACGAATTTTTAGTTGTTGCAAATAAAGGGTTATTCACGTTCCTCCGATCCGACATTTGATTGACTGCCGGAGTTCGAAAAGTTCGAACATCCGTCCGTTTGGCTCTCTGGATAACTTCAACAGCGACCGAACCATAGCTACGGATAAACTGAAGGCTGTGTTCAGTATCTTCGGATCTTTTTTTCAATCACTCGGCCTGTTGTCTAGCCATTCGGAAAACTTGTCGTACCATCGAATGGAGGTCCTTTAGCTTCAAAGTCGATTAGCCCCAAGCTTATCAGCCCAGTACCAAAAGCCGATAAGCCCCCCATTCACGTTTAAAGACTAGAAATAGACACTGCTTTCGACTTGTGATTAGGGGCTGAACGGTTTGAGGCTAATCGACTTGGGGGCGAAACGACCGGAAACCTTACCGACACATCTGGGATCAGTTGAGTAAGACAAAGCGAAATGGCCTCGTTGATGTGTACGTTTGAGATCGAGAATTTGAATAGATTAGTACGCTCCACAAGCAACTTGTTATTAAAAAGTGGTGAAATAAACGTTTCTTACAAAAATGTGCAATTTCGAGAGCATCTTGTCAGTCCAATGGCTGGTTTGAATCAGAAAGCTTCAGTCGACATTCGCCATCCTGTCTGCCCAAACGATCCCAGATTCATTGCGCGCATTCGAGCCAATCTTAGAGTTTTCAAGCGTTACTGGTTCATTATTTAGAATGCCGTGTTCGTGGTCCGTGTGTTCCCGACCGAAGTTTCCTCGTGTCATTCAAATCCACATCCATCGATTGTGTTCGAAGTCACGAATGCTTGCAGTTTTATCCGTAGCTATCCGACGTTTAATTTACCGCGATGCGATTTAAACTTGAAAAGCATGTGAATCCTAAACCTAAAGCGAATGAATTCTGGTCATTTAGCAGGACGAGAGTTAAAACCCTGGAGCGTCACTGTTTGAGTGCAATACGTTATTTAATTACCAGTAAATAAATGATTGTTTCTACTGGCTGGCGTTCAGTCAGCCGAGTTTCCCGTCGACACTAGCTTTTTTCCGCTACTCTTGATACCACGAGTTGCTCGTCGCTATGGAAACCAAGTGACCAACTCACTCTCGTATTTAAATTTCTGACATAAAGAGAAGACCTCTCTGATCAATTCATTTCGAGCAGATGAAATCCGAACAAACTGTTCAAAATGCGACGTAAACCATTAAAAAAGCTAAAATTAATAACGTAAAGTAAAACCTTAAAAGACAACGGATATAACATAACTAATCGTAATTCTTGTGACAAGGAGTCGTTGACGCGAAGATATGACAAATTCTGGGAAAAAAATGACTCGTGTCAATTACGACGCCTCCTTCGCCTTTGCTTTGACGACTAACCATCCTAATATTATTTGAGTAAAACAATGGACCAGGCGGCCATTTTAACTTTTCTTGTTTCAATTAGCTATCATGAGATGCCTTGGGGGTAAGTATCTACTAATTTACCCGAGCATCCCATAGTTGCGAATTGAAACAACATAATTCAAAATGTAAACAAATGATTGGTCATCGCAGTTACGTACATAACTGCCGTAAAATGGAAATTCAGGCCTGAAATTTCGTGAAAAAAAATTCAGGTCTGGGGCAAGTTTCTCGAAAGCCCCGAAAACTTTTCGGGCCCGTAAAGCCACTTTTCGTTCAACTGTATGTAAAAACGGAGAAGTGTATACGCCTGAAACTTCTTGTATGAAGTGAACCTCTCCTCATATTAAGAAAATGTGAATAAAAAAGCTCTGCAAGCGTAAGGTTCGAGATTTTGCTTTGGCTTTATGGACCAGAAAAGTTTCCGGGGCTTTCGAGAAACGGGCCCCTGGATTCAAACCTATGACTTTCGCGGTACCGGTGCAGTGCTCTACCAACTCTCTCAAGCTCACTTGTATAATTCAAAATGACTGCCGTATTGTTGAAAACGTCCATTGGGTTAAATACCAATGAAGGTTAACATATGTTTATCAAATAATCCGCAGAGACGGTGAAATAAGTGCTAAAGTACCCAGGGAACTTAAATCTGAATCATTAAACTGTCTAAGTTTGAACTTAATCGTGCCTAGTGCAGAACTTGATCGCGCAGGCTTGACCATCGACTCCATTACTGGAAGACCAGTTAAATTTTGTGGCACTCTTCATCAATTCTATGTAGACACGTCTTTGAAAGCTGTCGAAGATCAGCGCGCAAGCAATCGTGTGCACTCAGTGACGTGTTCTTACGGTGCCACTTCAAGTGCACCTAACCCCATTTTTTTTTTCGCTAAAACGAATTTGGTATTTGAAATACTCTTGCGATAAAACATTCGGATACGATTAAATCTTCGATCTTCTGTGATCTTTAAGCGATAAAAAAAATTGGGTGTTAGGTGCGCTTCAACGCCTTACGTCTTGCGCTGCTGTTTATTCTTGTTTGCGTTCGCAAACCAGTCTTGTTCTGGTGAGACAGATATCTATAGGTGAATCCGATGCTAACTGCCTTCAAATGGGTCGACAACGGGTCGAGATCTTGGGTTGCAGGTTGAAACAGGTCGGTAGGTCGTACAGGTGAAGTTTTTGAACGCTTAATAAACCGTCATCGGGGCTTTGCTCGAGTTCGGCCCATCAGCGATTTGGAACTCAAACGGCGGTGACCTCTCTTCTATTCTTTGGGCGCCTTTCCCTCGCATCAAAGGAACTGATGAATCCTTGTCCAGAGTGGAATTTATTGGTGTTGTCGATGCAGCATGACCTAGTGATCTTGGATAACTAATCAGTCTTGTTCCGGATCATCCCAAATAAACGCACGCATTGAGTTTTTCAGTGATACTCCCGGGGCCCAAAATAAGGAGATGTGAGGGGTGAGACGAAAATCGGCCTTGTGCGACAGGTGTGGACATTCTCACCCTCTATAAAATGAAACCTTCCTCCTAGATCCGCCTCTCGGGTAGCTGCTTTTCACTGAGACGGACACCCCCGTCTCCCTTAAAGAAATTCTCTGCACGTTTTCTTTGACGCTTAATCTGACACTGCGTAGCTGACGTGACATAACGAATTTCGTGATGTTCAAGCTGTACGGTGAAAGAAGTAACGACACCAGCCTCGACTATATACATTTAAGGTTAGCGTGAAATCCTAGTTATAATCCCAGTTATTATTCAACGTTGTCAGGTTTTGAGTGGGCTTATAACCATACCAAGGACACGTGTATCCGGGAAAAGGGGAGGGTTGAACTCGGATAGAGAACCGATGAGTTAACAAGTTTAAAACACTTTTGTTTCCCATTTGGTTCCTTCTTTTCTCCCTGAGAACTTCGGCGAAGCGAACGCGAAGTCGGCAAAGTTTTCATTATATTGCCAGGGGACTTCTTAAATTCGGCTTGTAATGAGCTTTCACGGTAAATTGCGAGGAAAGCAATTTGCAAGTTAAGGCTGTGCATTTTAACCAAGTTTTACAGAGCAAAGCCGGCGACAAACGCCAAGAAAAAGAGGCCTTTTGTACGGAACTGTAACACCGTGCGAAGTCTATATATAGTCTGCCTGATGGGAAGAGATTGCAATGTCCTGTTTACCGCTTCTTGATCCTGTTAACGAGGGTCACATTGCTTTTCGAAAATTGGCTTTTCCTGCTTGGAAACGGGTTCCGGGGTGTATCTTGTGAAGTGAATACAAGTTTGCATGTTAAGAAGCCTGCTAACCAAACTACTTTGAACTGGCCTCGTTATAGAGCAGAGGCAGAAGGCATCTCGGCAAAGGCCCCTTATGGCTAGGGAGAATCCAGAGTGGATTTTCAGAGAGAGAAAATTCCCAGGTCAGAGAATCTTGAGCTCGAAGCGAGTAAGCTCGTTATTGTTTTGAGGGATTGACCACACAGTAAATCAGATCACCTTGCCTCTGAACCGAAAGGTGTCTCTGGCTTCGTGCTACAATAGTTCGGAGATCGATACCTGCCCAGACCAATTTTGTCCGAGACGAATAATGCATCTCAGTGTTGTGTGCGTGCTGGAAAGAATCGATGAGTCACAGAGTACTCGCCTCAGCCGACCGATCCTAGGCTCGTTGAAGATATATGTTTGAAGTCTATTAGTCTTCCTCAGTTACTCAGGACATATGTAGCTAACTAGACTCAGGATCCTATTACAATATAAAAGTCTAGCCATTCCACAGTCGGTGCTAACACAAGCTCTCTGCTCACCCGAGCGCTGCTGAATGCTACAGAATACTCTTCAGGTTAACCCTTTGAATGCTAAAGATACACCAAATAAAAACCGTTTTTAACCCGAAAATCACTTTATTAGCTGCCGTGACACTAAATAAGCCTTAGATTCACTGAAAAAGCCATTTTGTGAGCAAATTGATAGACTTCTGTAAGATCGGGCACAATAATGTGGAATATTTTAATTTGGGGCATGCGCAGAAGCCAAAATTTGAACATTTTTTGGCCCTTTCGGGATCCAAACCTTTTTCTTGCTTTTTTCCTCTCCTTTTTTCTCGTTTCTTTTACTCTTGCTGCCTTTTGCGTTTCATTTTTTTCTGGCTATCCCAAAAAGTTGGGTGTTTACTAAGGACAAAGCCTGGAAATGGGACCTTGATCAGTTAGAGCTTTAGTGGGCCATTTTACGACCATTTTTACACCAAAACTGATAATTGACTTTGAAGTTGCTGCATCGGAATGCCATCAAAATCCAAAAACGACTAATGTGCAGATAGATTTATCCTGACTCTACCATCTGCCTATCAAGAATGTCAAATGGCATTTAAATTGATGACGTCACAAGTGGTACAAAGAGCACGACCATTAACTGGCCATATGTGGCTACTTGGGCGTCAATGGGTTAACCAAAGTGGTGTTTAGGCTGACCGGAGTACATTTTGATTTGGTGCTATTCCTGTATTTAGCCTCCAGCCTCTGGTCCTTCGAAGCCATTTTGTTTTTGTTTTTGGTTTGTCTCAGGTCAGGCGTTCCTTCTCTGTATAAGTGGTGTGTTGTCGCTCCAGCAATAAATATTTTAAGGTAGATTTCGAACAAAGTTTAAAGGAAATGTTGCTTGAGTGGTATGATTTTTTTTATTAGAGTAATTAGATTTCAACAACGCGCAAGCATAGATGCTCTGCCCGGCTACTGTATGTTGATTTCTTCAAACGTCTGTTATCCGTGGATAGGTCTTTATTTAAGAGTAGCGGTGAAAGTATGCGAAATTTTAATGAACAACACCCGAAACCTTTTTTTTTTCGTTTGTACCGTACGCCCTCCGTTGTATCCTTAGTTCGGAGGATAAACAAAGCTGTAAAAGCTCTTTTCAGATCTTGTGATAGCGGTTTTTCTTAGCCATTGCTTTCAAAAAAGAAAGGTGTTAGTATTGATATAATCGACTGATGTGCCAAACAAATTTGGTCTTCATTATTCGTCAAAGGAGCACCCGTCGTCAATCAGCGTCTATCGCTGTTATCTCCATATCACCACTGATACCTTTTTGCAGCGATCAGAGCTATCACATGGAAACTAGTTTTAACGTATCCCTGAGTTGTCGCGTTGTTTCGACCGAAGAACACAATCGCCAGTTCGCTTATAAGTTGAGTAAGCCACATGCTCGAGAGACTTAAAGTGCACCTAACCCCAAATTTTTTTTTTCGGCCGAGATGAAACTTTGTAACAATCACATAAAGAATTTGATAATATTATCAGTATCTGGTATTTCTAAGGGTTTTAAAAATTCACAGAAAGTAGCTGAAACTTGTTATTAATTGGTTCACCACCGAGCTATCAGGGGCCTGGCTCTATTCTTGATTTGACGTCACAGACTCATTTACATGGCATTAACTCCTTGTGAACATGCATGCAAAACAGCTTTTGACGTCAAATCAAGAATAGACCCATGCCCCCCACTGGCTCGGTCATGAGACAAAGCATATCAAATTTCAGGTTGTACTGTTGCTCGAAAAAAATTCAGATGTTGCGAAAAAAAGTTAAGTTGCTTTTGGAACAGCTTCAAGTTTGCATTTTTGCAAAAGTAGTATTTGGGGTTAGGTGCACTTTAAGCCCCGTTTACTCTAATCCGTTTTCAAACGAAACCGGAGCTGTTTTGCTCCGTTTTCAAAAATATTTGCATCCACACTGATCGTTTTCGTATCGTTTTCGCCCGTCCACACTACAACGAGCATCAAGAGAGAAGCCAAATGGAACCGTCTGTTCGCCGTTTTGGATACTCACGGTCGAGTGGGCTGGCGCCCGGTCGTGTCTATTTGGATGACGTCACCGTTTTCAGATAGCATCGTTTTCACCGTCCACACTAGGAAACAGCGTTTTCAAAAAGCATGGTTTTCAAATCGCTCCACTCTGGGGAGCGTTTTCGAATGACCCCGTTTTCGGTGATCGTTTTCGGCGTTGTAGTGTAGACGATAGCCGTATCCGGAGCAAAACAGCTCCGTTTTCGTTTGAAAACGGATAAGTGTGGACGGGGCCTTGATAGGTAATTTTGAATCCGACCCAGCTGTAAGATTGAAATTACAACTGCTTTGTTACTCGTACTTGACACAGAGCCATAGAAATCAGGCATGCGAACCGATTTCATTGTAAGTTTCTTTCCTCGCCAAGCACGCTCACATCGCATGTATTTCTGTATGGTGGTTGCGGATGACGTCACGAAAAATACAGGTGTCCATGTTGGATAGCTGACGTAATCAAAAATTAGCCATATTCATATCGAGCAAGAAAGTGGGTATGAATAGTGAAAATCGATTCATTTCAAAAACTGTGTTTGGAATCTAAAAGAGCATAGACGTAAAGACGTGATATAGTTTTGAGAAGTTGTCATGTATGGTTTGGAAAGACATACTCCAATACAAAGCCACACAATTATCGTACCCAGTCCCCTGCTTAAACAAAACTGAACTTAGAAAAACTGACCCTACTGTTGGGGTAACTACAGTGGAATCCCGATTTCTCGAACCCTCAGTTTTTCGAACCTCCCGATAACTCGAACCAAAAGTCGGTTCCCCTCCTCAGTCAAACACTGTAGTTTTACCCCCGGATTTCTCGAACTCTTCGATTTTTCGAACCAATTTTTGTTTCCCTTGGAGGTTCGTAAAATCGGGATTCCACTGTATTGTATATTTTCCAATCTAGTACCTCGATTCCTTTAGTTTCTCTGTAACGCAACGCTGTACGTTCTGTCTTGAGAGCGTAGCTTTGCGGACATACGATCTGCAGTTGAAAACCTCTCCGAAGACCCCGACGTCTGTGGCCAATACGATTACTAAATTCATATCCAGTTTTTCGGGCTTACGTTACATGACGACCCACCACAGTAGAAAGCGTTGTTTAGAGCAACTCCTGTGTTTAAATGAATTTCTGATCGCATTTTTCGGCTCGAAACAGGCAGCGAAATAAAACTCGCTGAACTAAATATAAAGAGGGACATTTTATCGCCTTTTTATGTGCCGATCAAGTAGAAACATCAACCGCGCATACCCTTGCCCCAGAGAAGTGATGGGACGCAGGAATTTGGCGCTGTAGAGCCGGGGGATTTGACAAAGTTGCCTCATGCACTGTGAAGTTAGGAAACCAGAAGAGACAGCGCTATGGATCCAAGGGCGTTGATTTGTTTTGGAAGGAAATGTCTAATACGTTTTTGTGGTGAAAATTTCATCGCTTACATTTTTTTTGATATATAAACAATATTTTGGTCACAGTGGAAGTTAAAAGCGGGTGTTCGAGGGTGATTTTGTTTCCTTTGAATTTTGCCACAAGTTTTGTTCCGAGGGGTACATAATTCTTGCTTTCGGTTTAATGCAGACAAACGAGTTTAATAGAGTTCAATGCAATTTAAACTACTAGCGATAAGAAGAAAATGCTGCAACCCTCTAGTAAACTAACGGGCACTTTAATTTTGAGGTAAAAGGTAAGTTCGAATGCCTAAAGTGATTCGGTACAAACTCGGTAGAAACCCGAAAATTTCAGGGTTAGTCTCTTACCGTACATTATTGTGGATGTTTGGACGTCTCTGCTCTATATGGTAATAAGCTACAATGGTTCAGTCGATAAGACAATTTTGACAGCCAATAGATCAGCTAACGGTACACAACGCCGTTTTTTGCTAGCGCAAGCTTTGCAATTAATCATTTGAGTAAGCTGGGGTTTTTTTTCGTTTAAATTTGACGAAACTGAGAACAACACTCGTCAAAGAAGCCAGCTTTCCCCTTTGAGCCGTTTCACAGCCTGAAAGGGGGATTGCCGCCAGATCGTCCTCCAACATGACGAACTGCATTTTGAAGTCACGTGACCTCAGTATACGAGCCGCTCTTTCTTTGCTTTCTACAGACACTTGCCAAGACGCCAAGCTAACCAACAAACGGACCTGTTTGTCACATTCAGAACACGCGATAGAAGATAGAACTAAAGCTAACACCGAATGGAACAAACACAGTGCTTGAGCAGACAATTGTGACTCCCCACGTGCGAGTTTTTGAACCAGTGTTTGACGTGTTTCTCATGGAATTTAAAGTGACTTTTGTCGAGGAATCTCGAGCGATTTCATTTTAAGTTAATCGTAGTATTGCAAGATCCTGTTTAAGTGTACTCTTCTTGTCTGAATGCAGTACAGTCCTGCATCCGATGTGCACAATCGAGTTTCCCACGTCACGCGGAGATTCCTTCCTTGACGTGTGGGTTATTCAGGGGTTCTTCGATATCAGTCAGTCGAACTTCTTAAAAATCCGTGAAATTGTTTTCCCCCTACTTACTAACGAATTCCTGATGTGTTTTATCTAAAAACAAAAATAAATAAATAAATAAACAAAACAAAAATCGAGGGAAAAGTACAATGGGTTGTGCTGGAGCATCCACGAACCACTTACCACTTTGCGCGTTGCAGAGGAAACAGCAGCAGGCTGTACTATTTCATTATATGATAATTGCCTTATAATATGACAGCTGTAACAGCTGGATAGTTAACATGTCTGTCGCTAGACTATGTATGATTTAAGGGCCTTTACTCTTCCCGCCGTTGCTTAGGGAACGATGAAGACTGAACTGATCATGTACGTGCGACGAACGTTATTAAATTTAACGAATCCCTGTATCAGTGATATGGCGTTAAGGGCGGGAATTAACCGGTTTCAGAACTGTTGTTTGAAGTTATGAACTGCTTGTGGCGCTCTTCTCCTGCCCCCTACCCCTGAGAAATAAAAAAATTAAAAAAAAAATCTGAGCACGTTGATATCCTAGCAAATGTACGAAACGCTTTCTCAAGTCTTTTTCAAAAAAGTATTCTTAAGGACGAGTCAATGCCATGAATCTCCCTTTCAGCCGGGCTGAAGGGGAAATTCATGGTAACACGAGGCTCTCTTTGAGTGTCAGAAGTCGTATGTCTTTCGTCTCGATTGGCCTTTGTTTTACCCTGTAAATTCATAGAAATTCG
>Ga0126343_10001330_pt1 | contig 11419 bp, 7 predicted proteins | sample Cyp2metagenome_FD_92531 | JGI IMG/M metagenome (GOLD analysis project Ga0126343, IMG submission 92531) | Coral microbial communities from Lord Howe Island, Old Settlement Bay, Australia - Cyphastrea 2 metagenome | ecosystem: Host-associated > Invertebrates > Cnidaria > Coral ... | reverse complement strand
ATAGAGAAATTCTTTGTATCATCGCTAATTCAAAAGTTGTTACAGGTCTGCACGACTCTTGACGCACGAAAATGCGTATTCTTTGCCTCTTTGCCGTTCTCTGTTCGGTCACCCAACCTTTTTGTCGCTTCACTCGTGTTCATAAAGGGCACTTCATTTTGTGTAATAGGGAAGAATGCTAATTAGAGTTGAGCCGTTAAATCGTGCTTTCGCAAATTTTATAGGTTTCTGCTGTTATCTGCATGTCGCCTCGTAGAGTTTGACACCTCTGCAATTTGCCATGTGTCTACCCAATGAGCAGTTCGAATTATTCGTAATTCACGTAGAACGAGATGTCGATATCGCAGCACATCAGCTAAGAAACCGGAAGTCAATAGACTGTGCTTAAAAGAGCAAATGTCACCGAAAACCGAATCATATTTAAATTTAGCGGCAGAAGTCGAAAAATCGATTTTTCTCTATTTTCGTCCACGTATAGTCCTTAGGTAGATATGAAATGCGATTGTTTTTTTTTCCGCTTGTAATGCTTCAGATTCGAGAAAATCAAGGAACACGAATTTCGCCCCGACTGTGGCAAAATTGGTCGAACGTAAAGGCTGAAAATTCTTGGTTTTCACCCACGTGACCCTAAATTGGTCACGTGTGGCATCCGCCATGTTGGAGCCCCTCGGATGTAAACGGTGTAAGAGCTAGAGAGAGACACAGTCATGGTTTTATGCATCGTAGTCGGTTGTGGAACCAAAACCGGCAATAAAGATGGTATAGGAATGTTTCGTATTCCATCCGTCATTAAAAATCAAGGGGAACAGATGGAGGAACTGACGACAACAAGGCAAGAGAGGTGGATTTCGGCGATTAGTCGAGGTGATACCGAATACAAAGATATCTTACAAAGTGAACGAGTTTGTGGTCGCCACTTTGCGTCAGGTAGCCCTGCTAAGCATTGGGACAAACACAATGTTGACTGGTTTCCAACACTGAACCTTGGAAAAAAGGAATACAGAGAGAGGAATCCGAAGTTGGCGCAAGAAAGGGCTGAAAGAGCGAAAGCGCGTCGAAAGAGTGCCATAGAGCGTCAGGAACTCGAAGCTGCTGCGAAACGTAAGCGTGTCAATGAAGGCGGCACACGAATCGCTTCCCTCGATTTTTCTGAAAACACAGAGGGTACATCAGATCAGAATGCTGATGCAGCAAACGTAGAGATGGAGCCTAAAGATGGTTCCTCGGACTTTGCAAGCCAAACATTTGAGTCGCACCAGAGTGAGAATGTGGCTTCCACATCAGGCATTAGTGCTGAAACTCAGACAGAAGCCTTTGATCATCTCTACAGAAAAACGAACAACCATGAATTGCCAGATGTGGATGCTGAAACCCAAACACAGGCGTTTGATTATCTCTTCAGGAAATCAATTGATTCAAGAGCACCTGACAGGGTCGACGCGGAAAGTCAGACAGAAGAATTCGACTACCTCATCCCAACGAGAAGTGGATATCAAGCTCCAGACAGGGAGTTTTTCCTGGCAGATGAAAGGGTACGATTTTACACAGGACTTCCGTCCTACGAAATTCTCTTGGTCATGTTTGAACAGTTGGCACCTCACGTCAGTCGCCGTACTCAAACCCTTAACAAATTTCAAGAATTTGTTATGGTGCTGATGAAGCTGAGATTAAATATGCCATTCCAAGACTTGGCCTACAGATTTGCTATATCCATTGCTACAGTCTCACGTATTTTCTCGGCTTGGATAGTGGTGATGGATGCCAAGTTATTTCCCCTTGTTTACTGGCCAGAACGAGAACAGTTGTGGCATACCATGCCAATGTGCTTTCAATTTGCATTTGGGAAAAAAGTCACTATCATAATTGACTGTTTTGAGGTCTTTATTGAAAGGCCAACAAATCTACTAGCAAGGGCCCAAACCTTTTCGTCTTACAAGCACCATAACACCATAAAAATTCTCATAGGAATTACCCTTCAAGGAAGCATATCCTATGTATTTGAAACCTGGGGAGGCCGCACATCTGACAAGTTCCTTACAGAGAACTGTGGATTTTTAGAACATTTGTTACCCGGAGATATGGTGATGGCAGACAGGGGGTTCACTATTACAGAGAGTGTTGGCCTAAAGCAAGCAAAGTTGGTTATTCCGGCATTCACCAAAGGAAAAACCCAACTGGACCCAGTTGATGTGGAGAAAACAAGGGGCATAGCAAGTGTTCGCATCCATGTAGAAAGGGTGATTGGACTGCTTCGGAGGAAGTATACTATTCTAGAAGGTACACTGCCCACTGACTTCCTTGCATGTAATCCTCATGGGCCACCATATGCCCAGGTTCCAATGATTGATCATATTGTAAGAGTGTGTGCAGCTCTTGTGAATGTATGCCCCCCTATTGTACCATTTGACTAGCTCTATTTGGATGTTCAGTCAGACTTGATCTTTTTTTGGAGAAATTACTGTCCCTACTGGAGGATGAATTCAATTTACCTATCTTGATCACTTTAACTTTTTTAAGCCACTTTGAGTGGTTTTGGTTCTACAATGTAGACTGTGAGTAGTCAGTTGATGCATCAAGAGGGTTTGGCTAAAAATTGCATTCTTTAAATGCATCTTTCTTGAGTGTGTCTGTTCGGAGAAATTAAAAGCAACAGATTAAAATTACTGAATCAGTGGCTGAGTAAAGGTCAGCTTAAGGATAGCCATGATGCACAAGTTGCATGTAGTAGATTAAAGAACCTTAAGCCTTTTATTCCCAAGTGATTAAAATCAAATTTCTCCTTACAGGGCTGTAAGTAAGGTTTTCTCCTGGTTACTATGAACATGCCTCCCCTATTCCCCCCCCTCCATCCACTATATGGAACAAGAGGAAAATGAAGCCAAGAGAACTTCCAGGTTCGCTTCCCCTCCTACGAGTTGCATATAATAATATTATCTGGTCCCTTTTATCTTAGTGACAGCCTTGTGCTGATAGTAGTGATAAATACACTCTACGTAAAGCGAAACCATGAGGGTTGATACAATTTACTACAAAGTGACATTTATTGCTTTGATAAGGTACCAAATTCTTATAACTTGTAATATAAGAAAATATGAAAGTCAGTCAGGAGAATTTGTATTTGGACAATGGGAAGTAAACATTCAATTTTAGCCCGTAAACTGATCAGAAGTTAATGATATTTATTGTATGGTGTATTATAATATGGTGGCTCACAATAAGTGCATATTATTGACTATCTTGTAAACAATTTCTCTGACTCTTGATGTTTGAACTGTAATAACTGTAAACCAATGCTTAAAATGTTTCACCATTAAAAAAACATCACTAATCACTTTTTAGTATCATTGGACGTACTGACTTTTTAAAGATGATGTACATAGCTGTAGACTCTTATTTGACAACATTGAAATTGGTAGTCAGAAAAAAATAAAAAAAAAAGATCACTGATAGATGTGTTTGTTACTGTTATAACCTAGTATGGGTGGTGCATGAATGACTAAGCCTGGATGTCTGTGAGCCTAGCCTGATGATAATAATGTGTTAACGTTTGATTGTATTCCCTGTATGCTGCAATCTTGGATTTTCATGGGTTGAGCTGAAAATCTTCTCCCCTTGGGTCAAAAATGTGTCAATTTTTCTGCTCCATGGAAACCCATGCAGTTCCCAACCCATGGAAATAGATTGGTATTAAATCCAAAGTTCTCTAAACAAAGCAGGAAGTTGAACTGGAACTTCCTGACATGGGAGCGGCGAAAGAATGAGAGTGGAGAAACAATGCTGAAAAGAATCATGGAAATTTTCTGGAGCTGAAAACATTTGCAAAGAAAATTAAAAACAAGGAAATAAGCTTAAATCTCCATTTCTCAAACATAAAACTAATATACAAAGGAGGGAGCTCAACCGGTATTTCCTAACATGGGAGTGAAGAAACAATGCTTTGAAGAATGATGGAAATTTTCTGACACTGAAAGAACAGGTAAAGAAAATTAGAAATAAGCATAAAGCTCTATTTCTCACATGCAACTAACAAACAAAGCAGAAAGCTTAATGGAAACTCCTGACATGGGAGTAGAGAAACAATGCTTTGAAGAATCATGGAAATTTTCTGACAATGAAAAAATATGTAAGGAAAATTAAAAATAAGCAAATGAGCTTAAAGCTCCATTTCTCAAACAAGAAGCTAAATGTGGTCTCATTCTCTGAATTTCAAAGGTTATTTGACTTGGGTCCACCTCAAAAGTGAGACATGTTGCAAAAGCTACTGCAAAAACACCACAGTCACTGGAATTAGTCTGTTGCTGGACAGGAATAAAATTGATTGCTATTAAACTGCCACCCATTAAGTCTTCAGTCTGTTCTTCCACCTCCTGATTTATGACATCATGGTAAAGGGTGTCGTATAGCTTAACATGTCCAGACAGACATCCTATGGAGCTGATGCAGACCCAGTGATCATTTCCTGTGTGCAGAAGTTGTATAAACTCACCAGAGACCACATCAGAATTTCGCACAGGACCAAGAGTGGGCCGTTGAAAACCCTCAATGGATGGATTTGCTTCATGCAACAGTACTTGAGCCCTGTGAATGATATCGCAGTTAAGCCACCCCGATCGATCGAGAATAATCTGATAGTCAGATTCTTGTAGATTAGCAAGAGTACTATGTTTGTTGGTTTCACCTTTGACCTCTTTAACAAAGGAAACCTCATCACTGTCAACACTTGAAGGGCTTGTACAAACAGAAGCTGTTGATGTGGAAGGTACTGAAGAAGAAGCACATGTGGTAGCTGCTGAGACTGACTGTGTAGCCTTTTTACACCCAGCACATTTCCAGGTAGTCTTTGAGTTGTTTGGCATTCTCTTTAAACCTAAACAACTTAAGTGAAAAAATTTCCCACTCTCACAGTTTGTACTGTGGCATTCCAGCAGTCTGTCAGCAGAGTTTGGTTTGGAGTTACAGACACAAATACTGTCACAGAAAAAGGCAGCTTGACTTTTTACAGTTGACCTTGCACTTTGTTTAGCATTCTTTCCTCGTTTAAACTGAGGTAATCTGGCACAGTGGGGACAAACCCATGTTTTTGAAATTTTCACTGAATTCAGAGCCAAGCATGAAGGATGGAATTCCATGTAAGGACATTCCTTATTGTTGCATGAGATGATATTTTCATCCCGCTGACCACGACAAAAGCAGATTCCATTGACATCGGGTGGGCGAACAGGTACAGAGCACTTCCTTGTGTACCAACGACCAAAAATTTCTGGCAGAATACAAATTCTCCAGAATAACTCCAGTTTAGGTAAAACAGTTTCCCAGTGTTTCAGATCTGGATAAATGCGTTCCTTCACTACGTGTGCGTTTTTTTCGTTGTCGATTCCACACACAACAAAGTCACAGAAATTTCTGTCCTTAACAGTAAATAGCTGCTGTGGCACCTGATAATAATGATTATGGTTTCTCTTCAGCTGAAACTGTCCATTCACCTTCTCTAGGCAAGAGCTCTTTTCTGTAACATATTTGTCAAAGTCACAGTCTTCACTGATACAAATGGGGGACATTTTACCTCCCCACAACCAAAACCACAGCAATCACATGAAGTTAGAAAGTCAGGTGTAGCATGAAGATAGGGGTACTGTTCATTTATGAAAAGTCCACACCTCGTCAGTTGAAAGTTTACATGTGTGCACTTCATTTCAGCTTCGTAGGCTTTGATGGCATCATCTTCATGCTTGCAACCATGCTTTGTTGCCTTGGTGTTGATTTTAAATAAGTGTGGGTAGCAAATGTTTTTAATTAAGGATTGTGGGGGTTGTGCTAAATTGCAATTAAAAGCAGAACCACTTACTGAGGCTCCAATTCTGCCCGCACGGTGTCTAAAAAATCCCGCACCTTTAGCTTGTGACCGTGTGTCCATTTCAACTAGATTGATTTCTTCGGCTGAAATATGTAATTTCAAACTGGCACATTTTCTCAGCAGTGCAGGATAGTCGAGATCAAGATTTTCAGTCTGAAACAGGTCTGACACAACAGGAACAGTACGACTTTTTGCTACAAACTGATCAGCATAATCTTCGACTACACTCAGTACGACAGGTTTAATCTGGCACTGACTCAGTTTTTCGAAAAGACCTGACATTTCCTCACTTGAAGAAGCACTAACTTTGAATGAGGACTGATTTGGGATCACACCCTCCCGTTCAAATGTCGCTGTGTTTTCTGACATGGAGTTGATTTTCTCGTCCAAGTTTTCTTTCAATTTCTTTGCAGATCTGAAATCTATATCTTTCACTCTTACGTACTGTACTTCGTTGACGTAAGTTAGTAGTAACCATGAGCATTTAACTTGGGTGCATGCCAGCTTTCCATGTATCCTGTTCCATGCCTCAATGTAGAAAAGAACGCTCGCAACATGAGAGCACGATTCAGCCAGGCCAGCTTTACAACCTAGGCAATGGCTGAAGAGAATCGTTTCTTCCTTGTCTGCTATTAGCCATATTTCTACAAGCGGGTCGTTCATTGGTTGTGAATGACGAACTTTTGCCTTGACAACAAACTTTCCAGAGACCATAATACCTTGAACAGAGGTTACAAATCCGGAGACCATCTGATTAAAAGCTTTTAAGCTTTTGAAAGCCTTGAATTGCTCCTTTGTGTAATAGCTTGTCTCCAAAACTAAGTAGCTGAGCAAATCGGTTGATTCTATTGGCGGAAGATTTTCTGAATCAAACTGTTCGCTTGGAAGGCTTGCCGGATCCACTCCGACCACAGATATTTTATGCACATATCGTCCTTTTACGAGATCTTCCAGGTTTTTGGCGTATTTCGAAAGCACAGGAATGTTTTCTTCCATCCTCTTACCGGGTTTTCCTTCGGACAAATCCATTTTAGACTCTAAAACACATGAATAACACTAGCTAACAGTGTAGAAATGGCATGTGCTTTACATAATTTTCACACTTTAGGGGCTCCAACATGGCGGATGCCCATATATGGAAACATCGGTGACGTCAGGTGAAAACCAAGAATTAGAAATCTAAACTCAATTGGCGTTCGCGTGTCAAATAGAACCAAAAATTCCCGATACTTTTTCTTGAAAGACAAAGTTTTCAGCTATCAAAAACAGGCTGTAACTTGTCTTGAGCCCCCGTTAAGGAAAACTCCTAAGATGTTGAAAAATTGCTTTTGTTTGCTCAGCTGATATTCCCAGTTAAGGAATACTATTGCAATTCAGAGATATTTTGCGACATGTGCCATAACTCCAAATTCCCTGAAACTTCGCCAGCGTAAACCTTTTTTAAAAGGTTTTAAAAGGTTTTAGACCAAATAAAAGATGGTCTAAAATAAATCTAAAAATTAGCTTGGGTTCTTTTTCGAGTGGGTTTTGAGGGGCCGCTGAAAACGCTACATTTTAATGAAAACATCAGCAAGATATTAACAATAGACTGCTGCGTGTGGTCTAAGGACAAACGTGTATGAGCTTAAACGACCTTGTAATATTAGATTTTTGAACTGATTAACAAATTGCTTACTTTCACTTATAGTATGCTGGGAAAACAATTCAATCGAAAGACCAAAGCAACCTAATTTAATAGAAATAAGTGTTTCGTGAGCGGTTCGAATTATTCGTCATTCACTTGGAATCACAGCATATCTGCTAAGAAACCGGAAGTCAACAGACTGTGCTACATGGCCTGAGGCGCCAGTGAAAAAGCTGCATGAAAACATCAGCAAAAAGTAAACATTGGACTGGTGCTTGGTAGCCAAGAGAATCAGTGTTGAGACTTCGTTCATCTCTAGTTTCATCTCACATTTCATGCATGGGTTGGGTGGGTGAGTGAGATCAAAATTGGACTGATAGCGGCAGCGAGAGGCGCCGTCACAAGCTGACGTTCGATCTCACTCAATACAATTGTAAACCGCCATGAGAGATGACGTGATATGTGCGGTATATAAATACACATTCATTTATTATATCTTCGTTCTGCAGCTCAATACAATTGTAAACCGTCATGAGACATGACGTGATATGTGCGGTATATAAATACACATTCATTCATTCATTCATTCATTCATTCATTATATCTTCGTTCTGCAGCTCAAGATCCTTCTTTAACAATAAAATAATAAAAGAGGAGTTCATTCTTGAATTAAAACGTACTGTCAGTCAAGAAATATATGAATCTTTCGACGATTAATTCGATACCGACATTACGTAGATTCCATTATCACTGCACTGCAATTGTAAACAATGAAATTGATCATAATGCTTCGATGAACACACCCTTTTGTAAGAGGGAAACATAATTTTTAACTTTAAAAGCTAATTAAAACAAATCACAGGCTATGGATGTTGTTGGTGTTATTCGCTTTAATGTACCCTTCATCTTTGACATGCTGACTCTACGGTACACTTAGTTGTTAAAATAGCAGCATCGGCAAAGATTGTCGGCAAAATTAACTTCCAAGAAGAGTAATCGTCGAGTTGTTTCCCCAGATGTTATGGAAAGATGATGTTAAAAATGTTACTAAAAAATACTTGTACAACGTATTTCGTGTAGTTGCATCTCAGATTACCTCGATTGACAAGCGAAACAACATTGGCTCCAGCACGGGAATTGAAGTTTGTCGTTTCGTTATGGAAGGGAAGTATTGTTGGGGATTCGTGTACCTCCGAACGAAGAGATCGAGCGAAGAACACAGAAGATATTCCTTTCCTACACTGTAGTCGAGAAAGAGCGGAACATAAGTCCACATGGGAAATCGCAGTTGATACTTGCCAGAGCATCTTTATTTAACTTTTCTGAAAACCTTGCTCAGCTGACTATTTGCCCATACCACCGTTCATCCTTTGGCAGTGGAGAGGCGCAGAAGATCGCAACGGTGCCAGATTCCTCGAGATCTATCCAACCACAGCGACGAACGAAAAGAGCCGAAAGGAGAGAGTCGGGTCCAGCTTTGTTTATCGGAAAACAGGTGTATTTGTTCCCGTAGGATCAGGTATGCATAGGTAACAATAAAAAAAACCAGCAAGTATATTTACCCTGTTAAAGGGACAATGTCATGAACTGCGCATGTTTCACGTTGTCCTCTGAGTGTGGGGGTATGCGGCGGATATATGCTGGCTTAAATAATCGAAAAACAGCGTGTGGTTTGAGACGGTTAACAGTCAATTTGACGGCGGCAATGTTAGTGAAACATCGCATGATATTTGGCCTTTTTATTGTGTCGTGGCCGTCAGATTGTAGTAAAAATTGTGCATTCACTTACCTTCCAATTGGGGTATTAAATTTAAAAATCTGTCGAGATGTGCCGGAGGAAAAAATATTTGCATGACGCGTGTAGGATTGTGACGTTGAAAACCATTTGGCTCATGTTGCAATTCCACAACATGAGTGAATTACGACATGATTTGTAGGCTATAAAACGCATCTTGACCTTTAGATCGCTACATGCCCCGAAATCTGCATTCAGTTAGCTTTCATATGGCGTATGGAAAATAGAATTCTGTGGAGTTTTAGGAGAGAAAAAAAAATTATTTGAAAGATGTGTGGATCGAGTTGCAATCGACAATAACAAGCTCAACTAGAGTGCAATACGACAAGAATTTGTGAGCTTTTTCTACATCGCGACCACTTAATCATTACGTTTAGTAGAATCTGCTTTAACATAGCTGTTAGTAGCAGTGTTCAAGTCAGAAATCTGTCGAGATGTAAAAGAGAAATATTTTTTACACGAAACAATGTAAGCGCGCACTAGTGAATCATGAAGTTGTCTTGATCACGCTGCTACCCGACGGGGCCGAAAACACGGCCTGAGATTTTCAAACTAACTTCACAATAATTTAGCTCTGAGCATTCTAGTTTAAAAAGATCACAGTCGGGTAATATCCCCTCTCGAGAGGACTTTTAAGCCGATTTGGAGAAAGCAATCTTGCACATGTGCAGCCCATGACACTGTCCCTTCAACTTTGTCAAATTGGACTATGTTTTCATTATTTATTGTTGCGAAAAAAGGGGGTCTCACCTCTCTGAAATTTTGTTTGGAGGGGGGGAGGGGAGTGTCTCAAAAACTGGGCGTGGTTCTGATGGTTTCAAGAACTAACATAAATTGTGGAAAAGATTTGAATGTAAACTGTTTGGTGGGAGAAACTGCTTGAATTTCTTTTTCCTGCGATTTTATGGACCAGAATGTTATCTGTCTGGATTTTTGGTTAGAGGGTAAGGGGGTTCGAAAACTGGGCGTGGCTACCACTGGCATAATCTTTTTACTTTGCTACAGTTCTTTATTCGTTTTTACACGGGATAAGACATCCGCCTTCCTTATTTGGGGGCACAATGTCTGTCCAGATTTCAAACGTAGTAAATCAATAATCGCCGAAAGTCATGACAGTCTTACCTGTCAACTGTTTGGTTGGTTGGAAAAGGTGCTAAAATTTCTTTTTTCTGAGATTTTATTGGTCGGGGATGTTACCAGTACTGTGACCATGAAAAAAATAATTTATATATAAATAGCTGCATGATGTTTCCTTTTGCATTTTTTTGTAGGTGTTTGTCGCAACTGCTGAGTTTTACTTGCAAAAATGGAAAGTATAGAAGAACCAGAGGCTGAAAGAGAGGTAACGACTGAAGAGTTTGCAGATGACACCGAAGACTCTTGCCCACGGAAAATCTGTCCCTAGTGAGTAGCCAACACCAAGATGAGACATCTTATAGAATCGTACGCGTGCAAAAATGAAGATCAACATGAAGAAGACTGCCCGGGGTATCCCTTATAATGGCTTATACGGGGAGGCTCCGCCCAAAAGGGCCTTATGGTTGTATCAGTAAATGTTTTAAGCACTACTTGAAAATGAGAACAAGAATTCCTTTCTTAGTGAGTTATTCACATGTCGGAGTCACAGGTAGGTATGTGAAAGGAGTACCTTTTTTCACTAAAAGGTACATAAGAGGGGTATTTTTCCTACCAAAATGGTATATAAAAGGGTAAGGGGTTGGACCTCGGGGCGGAGCCTCCGCGTATTATACTTTGTTAAGTAACCCCCGCTCCCCTCCCGGGAAGACTGCATCCGTAACTTTACAAGATAAAAAGCCGTATAATTTGAGCGAGGTAATGACACTATTAGAAAAATCAGTATTTTGAAGCTATACGTAAGGTTATTTCTTGTGTTTGCCTTTTAGCTAGATACCGGGAGGCCATACCCCTGTAACAACAAGTACTCTTTTCCAGCTGTGCCACTGAGGAATTGAGAAAGAAATCCCCAAGAGTGGCCTTCTTTCACAGTTAGACAAAGTGCATGATGATAGCGGAGCTTCAGCGCGCGAAGCGCGCCAGCGAAGCACCATGGGTAAGAAAAATTGGTAATCCATCAAGCCGAGAAAATTTGGTTATGACGTCAGCGTACGAGCGTCCGTACGTACGT
>Ga0126343_10001329_pt1:0-10000 | contig 11420 bp, 2 predicted proteins | sample Cyp2metagenome_FD_92531 | JGI IMG/M metagenome (GOLD analysis project Ga0126343, IMG submission 92531) | Coral microbial communities from Lord Howe Island, Old Settlement Bay, Australia - Cyphastrea 2 metagenome | ecosystem: Host-associated > Invertebrates > Cnidaria > Coral ... | reverse complement strand
CCGCTTGTTTACTGAGGCATTTTTACGGACGACTACTATCCATCCGGGTATTTTTCGCGGAAGGGCACTATGGGCTAATAGTAGTTCTCCGCGGACGAACACTATCGCGTCACATGATCGATTTAAACAAATGAGGATCGGAGAAAATTTAGTGGCGAACTATAAGGCCTGATAGTGTCTCTCCGCGGATGAACACTATAGTGTCTCTCCCCGGATGAACACTATCGTGTCACGTGATCAATTTAGGCCAATTAGAATCGGAAAAAATTATGTGGTGAACCATAAGAGGTGATAGTTGATAGCGAACTTTCTAATTACTTCAGTAGAAATCTTACTAAAATTTACTTCAAATAACGATTTCCAATTATTTTTCTTGACGTATTATTAAGCTTTGCCCTGAAAAAGGTAGCTTGAATTGAGTTTTCATTTACAATTGAACTTGCGTCCTCGCGCGCATCAGTTTTTGCTCATGGATGAGTAACATCCATGAGCTTAGGAGGTAATCGGATGGCGCTCGATCACTCATTCACTCACTCACTCACTCACTCGACTCTGATTAATTTATTCATTAAAAGCGGATTAAATCGTTTCTCCTATCCCTCCCTTCCTTAATATGGTTTTTGTCCTATGCACTTCGTTCTGTTGGTTCAGCAGGTTTTAGAGGGGGAGTAGAAAGGCGATTTTTTTTGTCCGACACCATAAAGTTCATACATGGCGGTGGACGCGACACGAAGACGGTTTTTGGTTCAATTCTTAGAGTTGTAAAATTGAGATTCGTTAAGCTAAATAATAAGTGGCAGTAGCTGCGACAAATGGACATGGAAAGACTAGAAGGACATGCGGCAGCATAGTGTATTGCGGCACGAGAATGGGCTTTCGTTCAATTTTAACGAAGATTTTAGATAACTAGTTGTGTTTAGATAACTAGCACTTACATTTAACATTAGTGATGTGGGATCCAAGGAAAATGTATCACCTGTTAGTGAAGGTTAAACCGATATCGCACGCAATTATCGCTTGACAATTTTTGATAATATCATTTCTTGTAAGTTGTGTTGGTCAGTAACACCATCACAGGGTCGTGTGTCGCATCAAACTGATCAAGGAAGTGCGCCACAAGTTAATTTAAAAAAGAGGGTCGCAATGCGTCGTTGTGAGCTTATGTTAAGTTTTATTGCATTCGGTTGGCGTTTGTTTTTAAAAGTCACTATCTGGGAGTTTAATTGCTATAAATGAGAAGGCAATCACTTTAAAGGTAAAGGTGTTACTCTGAAGCTGATAAAATTACAGTCATGATAGACAATTTGTGGCCTCTTAGTCGCATCCTGGGTGTAAAACCAAGCAAGAGAGAGGGGCTTGTGAGGAGAGTCAGGATGAACTGAAACCAAGTCCGCATTCCCGGAACGTCCAGTCGACAAGATCGTTCTTCTGGAGGCTCTTAGACTCTATGAGAGAACTAAACATTTTTGATCTTGATGTCCTCAATAGAGTTGCGAGAAGCTTCTCTTTCGCTCGGAGCTCCGTGGCGAAGAACGCAAGGAAGAAAGCAAAACAAGCTAAGTGTGACTGCGAGTATCAACCATTTCACATGGATTCAATGACAACATTACTCTAGTTAATATTTCAACAAGATAAGAATCAAAGCTGCAAAGGTTCTGGGCGGTTGTCCATACTTCTACATTAAAATATGTAGAATATCTAAAATATCTACATGTAAAATAAATGTAATCTGTTGCGTAAGATTTTTGTTCAGTATCACTGTTATGTAGTGTATGTTATGACGTTTACTCAGCATGAATTTAAAACGTAAACAAAAGAGCAAACTTATATTTTGGGCCTGTAAGCAACTTCAAAGGTCTCATTCGACTTGAGTTCATGGTCCCTCCCAGTATTAGAGTAATCTCCAACTTGGGAGTATTTATTCTAAGTTCTAAGCTCTAAGTCTTCTCACTTGGTCAATAAAGGATTTATTATATGGCTTTTAGGGCAGGACAAGGCTTTCGGGAAAGTTTTTCTTGCGGGACGTGGCGGAGAGCTCTACCTCGCCCCCTTGGGTAGCCAATCACATCGCAGGATTTGATTCATCTTGCCTGCTTTTGTAGTCATATGATAAAGGTTTAAATTCTTTTATTCGTATGTTTCTTTTATTCGTATGCTAAACGGAAGTGACGGCTCCCTGTGATTACTGGAGCTGTTCCACCACGCAAATCTTCATTTCCGCAGTTGAACCCTGGGAGAAGGTTATAAGCCAGTATAGCAATCATTATAACTGTCCTGAAAACCAAATGAACGGGTCACGTGACTTTCCTTGCATTTCTAGCAGTGTTTTCTATATAAAAAAGGGAAATACTACCGCGTTTCTATCGATTTTAACTTAAATTTATTTTCTCTCTAAAACGAATGCCCTTCTCCACGGGTAGCCCAAGCTCGATATATGAGCAGCTCTTAATATGTTGATCTTATAATGATAGCTTCTGTAACTTACGAGAATGTAGTGATTTTAATAAAAATCGTCTAGCCTTTCTTTAACTGAGTGTTCGTTTTCCCTTCTGTGTGGTCTGTGAGCCGATTTCCGGCCAGTCCGTTAGTTTTAGAGGAACCAGTTTGCTCTCTCTATATATACTTCCCAAGTTTGGGTACTCTGACGAAGCAGTCGCTCCGATCCCCTGAAAGAAAACGGCCGTAAATTCTCTCCAGCAGCTTTAGTCGCCTAGAAATTCCTTTTGGAGCACGGGCGATGGTTAATTCTTTCATCTGTGGTCTTTGCTTGGCAACGCAATCTTCACAGAGGCCGAATAAAACGTCGGCAATCTCTGAAAACTTTCCAGTTTTAAGCCATCGAAAGGTTTAGCCTAACGGTAAAAAGTTAGCTTAGCGACACAGCTTGAGACTCAAATTACTTCCACTCCGGGTGGGGGACAGTCCTTTGCTCCCATCAAGAGAGCGGATATCAAGAACCTCGGGCCAAGCACACGTGACCAACTGCGATGACATAAAGTGAATTGCCTGCAAGTATCGCAGACCATTTACAGCTTTCATCTCAACACGGAAAACTCATTGACAATGGAAAATTCATCTTCCATTGAAGAACACAAGCAGACCATTCAATTTCTATTTTGTGCAGTACGTTCTTCAGGAAAACACTGGTATTTTTTCTCCGCTATATACGTTGTCCTTACCATTACTGCCACCCTAGGGAACACGCTGATTCTAATTGCGTTGCACAAGGAGTCCTCCCTGCATCCACCGTCAAAATTGCTTTACCGCTGCCTCGCAATAACGGATCTGTCAGTTGGCCTCATTTTACAACCGAGCAACGCCTTACACAACGCGCTCCTGGTTAAAGGACACCACTCGACCAAACTTTGTCTTTCCTTAGCAATGATTGGTGTAGTTAGTTTCACAACTCTGTCTGCTGTTTCGTTGCTAACAATGACCACAATAAGCGTGGACAGACTTCTCGCTCTGTTGTTGGGATTGAGATACAGACAAATTGTAACTTTGAGGCGAGTAAGAGCTTTAGTTGCCTTGTTTTGGATTGTCAGCCTTGGTTTCGCTGTGGCGACTATTTGGGAATTTCCGCTTGGAAAACGCTATAACTTTACTTTGATATCACTTTGCATTTTAATATCCTCGCTTTGTTATTTCAAAAATTTTTTCACCCTTCGCCAGAATCAAATTCAAGCACAGCAGCAACAAGGACAGCCTAATGGTGGAGGAATTCCTTTCAATATTGCAAGATACCAAAAAACAGTGGCTACTGCAATTTGGGTAGAAGTTACATTAATAGCTTGTTATTTGCCATATGCTATAGTTGTGGCAGTAATTACTACCCATGGGTCATCTCCATTTCTTGATGCCATCTGGGAATTAACAGTAGTTCTTGTTTCTTTAAATTCATCTTTAAACCCATTACTTTATTGCTGGAAGATCAAGACAGTGAAGCAAGAAGTAAAGAACTCGATTAGACAGTTTTTGTGTTTGTCAAACTAACTACGTTACATTAAAATTAATGAATACATGTATTTAGCTTGAAATAAAAGTTATATTAAAACGGAGTTCAATGTACCTTATTATAGGAATATAACGAAGCATGTTAATAACGCAAACAAAATTTACGCGTCATAAAATTAACGCGAATTTGCCAAAAGTTATGTTTACATACATTTAAATAACCGAATTTCCGCGCGGTTTGTTGCATAATTAAGACGTGAATTTAATATTTCTCGCACTCATTTCGTTAGAAAACAAGAACAACGTCCAACAACAAAATTTACTCTTTATTTCCGGCAAGAAACATAAGATATTAAGGCAAGAATGGATCCAGGGCTGGAATGCGCCCCTTCTTGGCGCTTTCTACTGCTTCCGTTATTCCTGCAGCTTTCCATCCATTCACTACACTGATGAATCTAAGGACATTTTGAGCTTAATGTCAACCGTCAAACGTAGAGAAATTGTAACTTTGCTTATAACAAAGGCGATGCTTTTAATTAATGGCATTTTAATTAACAATGAGGTAAATTAAGATACATAAAATTAAAGCGAATTTTTGAAATTCGCGTTAATTACATGCATTGTTAATTTCCTTTAATAAGGTAGTTTCCTCCGATTAAACTAACAAACTTTCAAATTCCCGTGTTTCATAGATGGTCTTCTTCAGTCAAAACTGCGTTTTTCGCAGTGTTGTTTAAAACTGGACCATTTTGATGAAGGAAAAGGAAGTTTGCATTGCTCATTTGATATCTGCAGAGTGTTTTCTTTTACAGGCGGCATTCTAGTAGAGACATCAAATGCAAATTTCGACTACTTAATTACCAATAGTTGCACGTCTACATTCTCCGGTAGAGCTTTAGCTCCATTCTAATTCACTTCGTCATTTCAAATGGTATTTTTTCCCATGATTTTTCCGTGAGGACTAGGTTCTTTGCCGTAGTGTTTAAAACTGGACCATTTTAGATGAAGGAAGACTTGCTTAGAAAAAACAAAAATGAATAAAACCGGACCTTTCCGTGCGTGGACCAGGTGAATTGCAGATGGCAAGAGCAGATGTTATTGCTGTCTCTATAATAAAATTCTATCTTTGAAGGACAATGTGGAAAATGGAATCATATTCTATTAGACAAATAAATTCCATGTTGCCGTGCCTCTATTAAGTAAAAAATGACAGAAGACATCAAAACGTGGCGAGAATAAAAAAACGCGGCACACGAGGCAGTAAAAATACTCTTCACGCTTCGTCATAATCAAATTCAAGCACAGCATCAACAAGGAGAGCCTTACGGTTGAGGAATTTCCTTCAATATACAGAAAAACAGTGAAAACTGCAATTTGGGTTCAAGTTACATTAATAGCTTGTTATTTGCCATATGGTATAGTCATGGCTATAATTACTATTCATGGATCATCTCCATTTCGTGATGTCATGTGGGACGCAACAGCATCTCTTGTTTGTTTAAACTCGTCTCTTAACCCAATTCTTTATTGTTGGAAGATCGAGGAAGTAAACCAAGAAGTAAAGAACACGATCAGAAAGTTGTTTTGTTTGTCGAACTAGTTAGTTGAAAAAAATAATGACTGCATCTACCAGGTAGCTTCAAATTGCAGCTTAGTCTCGTTTCATTTTTTTGAACTAATAACGCGAAAGTTTAATTTCATTTTTTTTGCGCGATTTTCTTCCGTTAAAACTGAATGATGTTCAATGGCTAGATCTAGATCATTTTTGATGATGAATGGCTATTTCAAATTCGAGCAATAGAAAAAGTTAGAAGTTTGATTTTTCCATTGGATATAGCATTATTAAAACACGTATAAATGACATGAACAAATGCACATGGGATGCACGATTGACGTTTTTGCATCTCTGCTTTCAGGGAAGTAGTTCAGTGTTATTTTAACAACGACTTCACTGAAAACAGAAATTCAAAAATGCCAATCGTGCATCCTATGTGCATTTATTCATGAAATTTATACTTAAAAGGAAACGTTTCTCTCACTCTCTCTCCGGACGTCACTTAGCAGCTCAAATAAAATGAGCTATGAGTTTCCCGAAGAACAGAAAAAGAGCTCATTAGAATGTTTATTGTCACCATTTGCACAGTGTTATAAAGAGCGAGCGAGGCAAACCCAGAAACAAACAACGACTTCATTCTACAGAGACACTAATATCGCAAAACAAGAGCCAAACATATGTCGGTGTTGGTGTGATTATGACAACCTATGACTATTTCCTCAGTCATGTGGCTCACTGCAGTAGACGTAATTAAACTGAACATGCGTTTGGAATCACAAGACATGTCATTGCCGCGACGCAACCAGCAAGCTTCGCACAGACTAATTTTGGTGCCGTAAGTGACCAGCCTGGGCTGCTTGCGGCAAAAGCCAGCTTTATTTTACATATTTCCGTGTATGTATGTACCGTAAATACAGGCGAATAAGCCGCACCTTTTTGCTTAAAATTTTCCTATCAAATTGGGGATGCGGCTTATCTGCGAGAACATCTGGACACCATGCCGTAAATTTGCATAAATTAACACTTTTCAGCGAAAATTTTACAGTCTGAATGGATCTGTGATGCAAAATGATAAGAACTTCATAAAACTATACCACAGTACGCATTGATCATTGATTCTTCACGACTTTGGTGGTTCCTAAAAAGAGCCGCTTTTGTGTGAACTTACATAATTTTTAAAGCTTCATCGTTAAAAGAGCTTTTAACTGGTTTAACGTTGCATTTCTTGAGTAGCTGAACGTCACTTGGCAGGCAATCTCCATTCCGCCACAAAGCTGTTTACAGTGTCGACGATGGCCGCTCAATTCCAACACGAGCGAGAAAACACTTCGAAATCTACTCGTTTTCAGTACTCCATCTCCTGAACAAATGCCTTATCACTAAGCTACGAGCAAACCAAAGCGTTGATGAAGAGTTGTTGTATGTAAATTCTAGTAAGAAATGAACAGGAATGAAAAATACTGGATTAAAAATACCAGAGAGAGATCTCTATGTCTTACTCGGTTTTTCATACTGTTAGAGAGCTAAAATTATGAATGTTAGTGAGTTAATACGCAGGTTGACGCGTTCAAGAAACTTGAAGAAACAATCACCGCGTTTGCCTCGATTTCGAGTAATCGAAATCGAGGCTCTTTCGATTGGAAGAATCTCGACCATCAAAGTGGTATCGATGTGGAAGAACAAATCCTCCACGTTTTCGTAGGCGCAGAGTTTGAAAGCAAGTGAAAGTCGTAGAAATTCCCATGACTAAGCCCATTTATATCTCAGAATATATGAAGCAATTCCAGGAACTTTTAAACGCTTTTAAACGCTGAACATCTTCACTGGCACAATACCTACTAATTGCCCAGATGTGATTAGGTTATGGGAGAAATAATTTTTCCAGGCAAAGAGCGGTACGATTAAGAGAAAATCGTCGCCGAAGGAGAGGAGGGTGAGCAAAAAACAACGTGACTCAGCCTTAAGCGTAACGGGGAAAACAGGCCGAAATACCCTGAACAACGCTGTTTAAATGGCATTGAATACCCAGGAGAACTAGAATGAATGGTACCAATGCGTGAGAACGCGAGAAGCATGATAACATAAAAGCGAGGCAATGTTCGTGCCTATCGTGACAGTGAAGATACCTTGAGAATCTGGAAGCACTTTGGAAACCCTTAGAAATGGTTCGAATACTCTCTGAAACCATGTTTTTTAATATTCTCCTCGTTTGCGTTCACTATCCACATGCTGGCGACTGCGCAACAACACTACGTGTTACATTTTTTCTTTTTCTTTTTCTTTTTTTTGCTGAAAAGTCATTCGTTACTGACTTATTTATAGTTGTTGAAAGATCGGAGATAAAACGCATGTGAAACTTCTCCTAAATTTAGTGGTGAAAATTTTGTACATTTGCAAATGTAACCGTGAATAGGTCATTCAGTGTTTACATGCAAGATTAACAACACGCATCATTTGCGTACTGCTTAATTCGTTTTGTCTAAACTAATGCTCAATTTTTCTGACGAATTTAAAATTATGCTTTCCACTTAAACTTTTCGCTCGTTACAAAACGTTTGTGGCTCAAAATGGCGAATTTGAGTGATTTGGGAGTGGGGGGCGTTGTCTTTTACTACACGTTGTAAGAATCAGTCAAGAGTGGAAAGCTCATTTTCGACCTCTTCACTAGCCTTTGGCAAAATACTGTAATCTAGTAGTACTTATTTTGACTCAACCCTCTCCAATATTTCCTGCTAAATGAAATAAACACATTTTTTACATAAACTTAACTCCTAGCAATTCACTTTCCAATGGAAACTACCAGGTTACTTACGACGGAGCTGGAGTCGAAGTAGTGGCCGGAGTCGTAAGAGCGCTTATGACCTAATGGGAGTCCTATTTGATCCCGCGATATGGTCACGTGATAATGGTCAGCGGATACCTTGTTTAGACCGGTGTCAATTGATCACAACATGGAAGTCCAATATCCAAAAAGGAGGCTATAAATCAAGGCGCCATGTTTCTGTTAACCATTTACCTAGAGTATGGCCGCCATCTTGCGCGACTCGGGCCGCCGGAACTCCGCTACAAACAAAGGTCTGCTCGTTTTCCTGCAACTAGTATTCCGCTCACGAAACGTTTTAACCACGCACACTCTTGTGTGAGACACGGCAGATCGCTCCCTTAGCTGTCGGAGAATGATTTAAATATGAAAACAAACCTGGTGATCGAATGTCTCGCAGATCATTGATCGCAAATAATTGTTCCGGTCGCCACCGGAAAATAGCGATATTTTGCACAGCTTGCTAAACATTTGAATGACCAGTAGTATTAGATATAAATGTGTTGTGTTGAAGCAACATGGTTTTGCGATTGCCAGCATTAGTCCTTGCCTTTTCCTCAATTTATCTTTAATTTTAAGATGCGATCTAGAGAAAGAAGATTTCCATGCTCAAATTCTAAACGCCTTGAATGCGACAAATATTGTTTACTTTAGAAGGAGGAAAATACTGTCAGCTAACAACTGACATATCTCAAATTTAGCACCTTTTGCACGTACCACCTTGTCTTAAAAAATTTCGTCTGTGCCTCTCAGTCAAAAATCCAGGTTTTCAAAATTCAATCGTTTATTGCATGGTGCATTAAGAACTGTTAGTGGGAAGTTAAAAATGTTCAAGTTCTATGTCCACAGGACATTGAATCCTGCCGTCTTGCGACTGCAAGGTGCGTGAAACTATGGTCGCTAATTATACATTCGAACTTGTTCTTTAAGGAACCTCACCAGTTGACTAAATTGTACTTAATAGATCCACTTAAACAGTGTTTGGCAGGGAACATTTCACTTCAAAATACAGCTGTTTCGAGGAAGGTTGTCCAGCAAAGCCATACGGGACAATGCCGAGAGGTATTATGGGTAATGTGGATTCATGATCCTTGATTGAGGCTTAAGTTGTTTCACCGATATAGCGGGACACAGAACAAACAAATGTATTTATACCTCCTCTTTTCTTGTTGGTTAACACCGTGAACCTCATTCAATTAACACCAATTTCTTTCTATTAATAATACCAATCGGCATTGTCGCGTACGCTTTTACGCTTTTGTCCAAACAGCTGTATCTAATTGCAATACTTTGGGGCTTACACAGATTATAGCATTATTCGCAAACGAAGCCTATTTTTTTCAGATTTAGGGTGTTTTTCGGGCCATGTTCCACCCAAAACAAAGTCGCTGACGCGCATTTTTTTCCCTGCCTTTTTGGCAAAAAAAGATCATTACCCTTCTGCATGGCAAGTTTTAAAAAAATCTGTATTTAGGAACATTTTGGGCGCGAACGTCCTTAAGCTTAGTTAAATGACAGGACGGAAAACGTGTGCACTGTAAGTAACTCCCGTTGTCCCATATTAAGCCTCAGGAAACTTTCCTAAGGCTTTGTATGGAACAACGGGAGGCACTTACAGTGTACGCGTTTTCTGTCCTGTCAGGCAGACAGGAAATAATTTTTTACCGTTT
>Ga0126343_10001328_pt1 | contig 11423 bp, 9 predicted proteins | sample Cyp2metagenome_FD_92531 | JGI IMG/M metagenome (GOLD analysis project Ga0126343, IMG submission 92531) | Coral microbial communities from Lord Howe Island, Old Settlement Bay, Australia - Cyphastrea 2 metagenome | ecosystem: Host-associated > Invertebrates > Cnidaria > Coral ... | reverse complement strand
TTGTTTATTTATTACTCCTCTACGATATGTCAATTTTTTGACTCAATTTATCAAATGGTAAGCGATTTTATTTTCTACTTGCGTGATAATTAAGCTTACTTGCGTGACGTGAAAACCACCAATAGATTTTCTTCATTTTTTCGCTTAAGCCAGAAAATTGGTAGAGAAAAAGATCTATCAAAAGAAAAATAGGGGTCACCGTACGTCCAAATTCGTTAAATCCAGGAAAAGCTATGGCAATGACCATCTGCCCTATTATTTTGTTCATTTTATTACTTAGCGCGCGCGCTCATGCATGACATGGCGTGTGAATTTGCGTGCGCAGTAGGATGCGCAGAAGCAATTAGCGCGAACGTCCTTAACAGGAAATCTTGCTACAAGTGAATATATGAAAGTCATATTTTTGAACTGCGAAAGATTTTTGAACTTTTGAAAGATATGAAGACTGATCATCGCGGTTATACAGTCACACAACTGAAACAGTTGTGAAATATTTCTAGGATTGATTGAAGTTTGGTCTGCTCGACTCAAGTTGCGTGCCTGTCGAAACTGTAAAAATAGCACATATTGCCAGTGCTCATTAATATTATAATTAATCATTAATATAAAAATTAATCATTAATCATTAATGGGGGAGTAGGGGTGGCGCAGGGGTGGCGCAGTGGTGAGAGCGCCGGACCCGGCGTCATATGTTGGTTGAGTTTGTTGGTTGGTTCTCGCCCTTGCTCCGAGGTTTTTTCTCCGAGTTCTCCGGTTTTCCTTCCTCCTCAAAAACCGACATTTCTACATTCCAATTCGATCGGGAACTCGAGGGCCACGGGTTTATCTGTTGAAGACTGTTGTGTGTCACCCTCGTTAGACAAAGTTGTTTGATTTATTTATTTATTTAATATAAAACATTAATATTCCCAATTCGTTTATAAATATATATCATAGCAGTTTATTTAGCCATGTTGCAATTATGATCGAGTGTCTTTTCAAAACACTTCTGTAACCGTTAAATAGAGTTTTGAAACAAAGTCGAAGATAGCTCTACTTTGAAGGTTCGTTTGAAAAATGTGACACCTGCTTGAAACTGCTGAACTACATGAATAGAAAGTATAAATAGCCATTAATTTAAAACAAAAAAAATTGTCTTCCTACTGAGTTTTCAAAACTAACGTCCGCTTAACGTTCAGGAAATGTTGAAAATATTCCAGTGAGTAACTGACATACTCGCCTTCGTTAAGTACTCCGATAAATTCACGTTAAGCTCTTACTGATACCTGGCTTCAGAATTTGTAGCGATCCTTGAAACCTAGGTAGCATTAACGTTGTCAGCCCTTCTTGTATATAGGATGCATTTATGCCTGTGTCGAGCGTGACGGTCGCGTCGATGTTTTTTTGTATTACTGACCATTGTTTTCCTCGAAGCGGGTTAATCATGTAGATTCCTCTTGAAAGGTTTGTAGAAGCACTATTTTGGACACCTCTCGGCACTCACACATGCGTGAACAGTAAACGGTGATCCTGGAATCCAAGGAAGGATTGATAAATACCATGGCCATATTGTGTTCACAACGGGTATTTTAGTTCCCAATCTTTCCCGTGAGTGCTTTTAAGGTGTAGGATTTCTTGTTTTGGCGACGGCCTCTTATTTCGATACCCCGGGAGATATCCTGAATAAAATTGCCCCATCCTACTAATCTTCAAGTAGCTAGGCAAAACAATGCTGGATGAAGTATATCTTCCTTCAGTGTTCGTTCAGCGAAACTGTAAAAGAGGATTCCAAAAAGAAGACGGCGATTGAGGTATCTTGAAACGACTTTCGCCGCATGCGTCCTGAAGGTGTAAATATAGAAGTTATTGCGAAAACTTCAAAAAATGTTGGCTGGTTATATAAATCGCGTTGAGGTCGCATTACAACGAGAGAACTTGAAGGTCTATGTTTTTTCTTTGCGCCTCTCGACCTTTTATAAAGTAAGAGGGGTAAGTTGCTAAAGAAACTGTGGTGCTGCATCTTTAGGGAGTATAGCAAGATAATTTGGTGTACCTACTGAGATGATAATGTGAAGTTCGAAAGCTGACGTTTCGAGCGTTAGCCCTTCGTCGGAGCGAATCGCTTAGCTTACAAGGTGTCATACGCTGTTTCGCTGGGGAACCAATCAGAATGCGAAATCTATACTACTAGTTTTATAAAAATAGAATTGAATGGCCACGTTTTCGTGCAGACCAAGATCATCCCGGGGCATCTTTTTCTTTGAAATCCGAGCGCGCTCTAAAACCCTGGGGACGAGGCCGCTTGAAGACGTACGTTACTTGGTGTTAGATACAATATTTAAAGTTAAACGACTAATAAACGCACCACCACCGACAGTGTTCATGCGAACTGCTTGCTGTTGTTGTCGTCTTTTCCCTCAGGTTATTCGTGGTGAATGCCGAGGACAAGCCGTCGCCATCAAGTTCTACATTCAAAGCGACGAAACAGACCCCTTGAGGCATTACCGCGAGGCGCGCAAAGAACTGAACGTGCTCCGCCGCGTGCGGCAGCATCCGTTCCTCATCAACATCATTGGCGTTTGTCTTCGTCCCTTATGCCTGGTGCTGGAACTGGCCGAGCGGGGAGCTCTCACTGAGATCATTGTCGATCCGATGCCCATTCATCGCATTGTACTATTTCGCATAGCATATCAAGTTGCCGACGCGTTACGATTCCTGCACGATTTGGGCGTCATCTACCGAGACCTCAAACCCGAAAATGTCCTGGTTTGGTCATTGGACGAGCAAGCTGATCTTCACGTTAAACTTATCGACTTCGGCACTGCGAATTTTGCGACTTCTACCGGTCTCATTTCGTATGCGGGGTCGTGCGGTAACCACGCGCCCGAGATGCTGGAGTGTGCAAACAAAGAGGAGTACACAGCTCAAGTGGACGTGTATTCGTATGCAATCCTTCTGTACCAAATCATTACTCGGTTAGTTCCGTTTGAAGAATACGATTCCGAGCCTAAAATCAACGCTGCTGTGATCGCCGGCGAGCGTCCGAAGTGGCGGGAGGTTCCGGTGTCGACTTTCGGCCTTCCGACTTTAACCGAACTCATGCTTCGCTGCTGGTCGGATAGCCCGATGAAACGACCGACGTCTTCCCAGATAGCTGAGCAAGTCCGTCAGCCAGCCTTCCAGTGTTTGCTAGCTAAGCAGGCCGTTCCGCCCCAGCAGCAATCTGTGCGACATGCCTGTCTGGTTCCAGATTGCGATCTGTGGCTGGCGTGTGATGACCACTCAGGAAACCGAATTTTCATCTACGATGGTCGCACTCTGGGTATGAAGTTCTCGTTTTCTATTGAAACCGAACAACAGCAGCCTCTTGCCTTTCAGATCCAGTGCATGCATTTTATGAAGCCTTACGTGTTGATCGCCGTTCGCGGCACCGGGGACCTTATCTATGTATATGCTACCTCAAGTGAACAGCGTTACAAGTGTGTGACATCCATGCCTTTTGACGAGCAGATCACTTGCGTGTCGTCGAATGACGAGTATATATTTGTTGGACTGAGCGATGGCAAAGTACGCTGCGTCCTGAAAACAGAAATGAAGAAAAGCGACAAAAAGCGTACATTTTACGGCTTCACAGTCGGACGCCACCGAATTTTGTCACTGACTGTTGCACAGGATAAACTCTGGGTCTCAACCAGTCGGTATATTTTCAGATATTTGACGAAACCCGGTGAAATGGAAGCGTTCGACATTGACGCCATGTGGTACGGTGGCCCAAAAGGAATGGAAAACAACCCTCAGACCCAGGTCTTCCTCCTCAAGGTTTGTCTTGACGAACAAAGCGTTCTGTCCGTTTGCAGATCTGTCCTCAGCAAATGGGACGTCGAAACCAGACAAAATCTCTTTAATATCGACTGCCTGGCTGTTTTGAAGAGTCTCGGCGCAGATTCCTCTGAAGAAAAGGCACGCAAGGATGCCCATGACGCCGCTGCGTGTATTACCTGCGTGGAGCCCACCCACGACTCACTGTGGGTGGGGATCGCGAGTGGCCACATGTTGATCTTTGATTCCGAAACAGGGTATTTTCTCACGTGGTTTCATCCTTTTGATGAAACGCGGACCCTCACTCTAATTAATGGCCCTGGTCCATGCGGTACCGAACAGGGTTACGTCATAAGCACTGGAAAGGGGCTAAGGCGTGAGGGGCTGGGATCTGTGTGCGTCTTAGCGGCGGAGCGGGTGCGAAAGCCTGCTGAGGAGATTACCAATAGGAAAACGAGTGAGCCGGAGAAAAAAAAGAATTACAAAAGGACTATATCAGGACGAAAACTTCGGAGTCTCACCCCTCCAATCGAAGAACAAGAACTCGACACAAATCCAAGCCCACATCCTAAGTGCTCCATGATCATGTGGGAAAATGTTTCCGCGAGTTGTTTTGCCAGAATAGAGTCTAAAAGCGGCCGGCAGCACAATCCATTATGTCTAAGTAACACCCCGTCAAATATTCACCAGCCCTCGCAAGACAGTGGTGAAACGAATCTGGAAACGTAATTTCAAGGCGATGGAGATGCATCCGAAGTTATCTTGTGGAGGACTGAGTACCATATCTTGAGGGTACGAGGAATTAACTGGCGCTGGAAGAGAATATCATCCTTGCTTTCTATCTGCGAGAACTGCCGCGTTAAAGAACAGATAATTAAAAAGCAAATGGTAAATGCAGTTGTTGTAGTCACTACCTAAAGATGTCGCTGTTGGATACCAGATAACAGATATCATAGGTAGTTTGCTATCATAAAAGAGACTTGTGGTCTTAATGGCTCTTTTGCAAGAGCTTCTTACACGAGCTTGACGAACGAGCAAAAGGGGACATATTTACAAGTTGATTTTATTCCAACTGTGTATCTCATGGGGTTTTAGTGACTTTTTCCTCGGCTTGTTACAACTAAAATTGAAATCGACTACGTCAAGTCTTCTGTGGTGTCATGTGGAGAAAATTCAACATCTTAAGTCCCATTTTAAATTCCGGACTAATGTAATATCATTAAATACAAATTTCGCCGGCTGGGCTTTAGTTGTGCTTCGATTTGGACTGATCGTGCATTCTTAGAAGCTGGAAAAAAACTAAAGATAAAGTCTGATGTTCCTTAATTACCACCTGGTGAAATAAAGGCTGTTGAATTTACTTTTAAAGGGTTAGCACCTGGTTCCTTGGCTTTTACCTCATAGGCAAGTGAAATTTTTACGCCAATCCGAGACACTCCACTTAAGCGCCACTTGACTATGATTCAAGTCAAATCTTCTCTTATCCTTCTATAAAATCGACAAGCGCAAAATAACCGAAAGCTTGATTATGTGAATGCTGGCCGAGATATAGCTTATTCAGACACTGGAAAGAAGCAGAGAAAGGGCTGCGCAAAGCTTTGATTTTGACCTTCTTAAACTTGATTTCCAAGAGCTCAGTCGGACAATATTTCCAAGTTCCAGAGACTTGAAACATAGCGCCTGTTACCATGCTGCGCAAACTTCATTTTGACCTACTCAGACAGCAGAGACCGGGCTGTGAAAACTACTTTGATTTTAACCTGCTTAGACTTGATTTCCAAGACCTTACAAGTATACAGGATATTTCCGAGATCCAGGGACTTGAAACTAGCTCGCAAGAAGGCTTTTTCTTTCAGTAACATTGAGAGAGGAAAATTAATCGGAAGCTTGGTTATACTCATCCTCGGAGACCCAGGGGCAGTTAGTGGAGGCGGGGAAAAGTCTAAACGGGCGAGAAAAAAATCCGGGCGAAGAAAGGTCAAGAAGGAGATTTTCTTCGCCTGAAATTTTTCTCGCCCGTTTAGACTTTTCCCCGCCCCCACTTACTGCCCCTGGGTCTCTGAGGATGGGTTATGCTCTGGTCATGGATTTATCGGTCCTCTTTGATGCACTCTGATCCAGACAGATCATGGATCACTGATCCTGACCCAGATCAGCCCAAAGGAAATATCTTTTAAGTTCAAACGGAATTGAGAGTTACATAAAAACTGAAAGCATCGTAGGGAAAATAACTATAATCTCTCTTTCAATTTCGCGCTCCAAAGTATTGTTTTTATCTCCTCAAATTGTACCACGTGATCCACCATACGGCGGCTGAGCCCGCAGTACGATCGGCAGTCAAAATTTTGGTGTCCTAACCAAACGATACAATATAAACAGCCTTTTTCTTCGCAGCTAACAAAAATAAAAACAGTGCACAAGCTCCTTTGGCCTCTACTAGTGGTTAACTTGAGTATTCCGGGTTTAATTTGACGAGGAACAGCATATTTTGTTCAAGATAACACAACTATTATCCTACCTGGCGAAACTCGACGAACTATGAGCGAGTTGGCGCCGGCGAACCATTTTTGGCGCCAAAGTAGAAGCTTAGGAACACAAAATGATTCATATTTTTCACTTTTTGCCAACTAGTTTGGTTACGACATTTACGACACAGGACACTAGAGTTTTTCCCGCCTACTGAATCCTGATTGGTCAATTCAAATTTCCCGCGCGCCAGGGGGCGGAACATACGTCTGCGTTCGCAGGCTACGGCATTTTCAAAATCGTCGAGGAGAAGACCCTGGGGACGAGTTTAATGGCGGACGACGACGGAGAAAGTTGGGCTACTCTTTCTAATGTCGCTTTACGGGAATTTGTGGACAAAAAGATCAGTGTTGTTCTCTCGGACAACAGTAGGAAAGTAGGATGGGTACAAGCCATTGATCCAGTGACTCGTACTATCGTTTTACAGGAAGATACCGACGATTTAAATGCAAAGAAATTAACATTTGTTTTGGGACATGCAATTTCGCGTGTTTCCTTGGAGGAAAGCGAAGGCCGACCTCGAATGACTGATTTTCTCGAAGCTGAAAAGGCTAAGAAATATTCTCAAGATGATCTAAATACAAGAAAAACAGACCTGGTAGAATGGCTGACAAAGAATCGAATTCCAGTAACTGAGAGTTTGGAAGACAGCGCGATCTTGTCAGTGATGGAAGTTCTGTTCGTCGAACCTCCGTATGATCCCGACTGCTGCAGATGTAGCAATGAAATTATACTGGATCGAATTCAGAAACTTATAAGAGCAAGAGAGGATCGTAAGTGACGGAAGAGATAGCTTAAGTTGAGCGTGTTCATCGGTGTAAATATAAACAATTACTGCACATATATGGAAATCAGACGTCAGGTTCAGTTTTAATTTCTGGAAAGGCGAGTATGCACCGAACATGGAGAACCAACTACACGATACAGCACGTCTACAAAGACGTATTGGCATTTTGTTATTTAATTCTATGAACATCGTAATTTTTGTGTTTTCAGTATTGGACTGGAACTAGTTTGCAATGGAGGCTCATGCTGGGAATTTAAGTAATTTCATTATAAATAATTTTATTATTATAATATTATCAATATCATAAGAAGAAATTGATTTCATATGCAACGACTCCCCACTATAGTCTAAGTTCCAGGCTAGTCTTAGTCCAAATGTACCAAGAATATGTACTACGATGAGTTGAGTAAGGCGTGACTAAATTTGGTCGCCAGGCTTAACGTTAAAGCTAGTGGTGTCAGGGGCATTTTGCCTGGTTTCTAATGTTAACAATATTAGCAGCTGTACGTCACCTACCCTGAAATTTGAAGAGACAATTGACTTTGGCCAGTACTAGTATGTTGTTTCGCATGTTTTGCTGCTTATGACGTTAAGGCGGACAAGTTGCCAATGGAGACGGAGTCAGTTGCCCTTGACAACAACATGATTTTAATGTTAAACCTGGTGACCAAACTTAGTTGTATCTTACTCGACTGATGATTGTAGTATATGGTCTCTTCAATAATTATTGGCTGAACTGACTTTCAAGCAATGTTTATAATTCATTGGTACTTACGTGTACTTTCCTTATACCCTGGTTTTAATATGCCAGCACCACCCCCCTCCCCCCGTCTTAATAATTGGACGTGGCATCATTCTCCTGTCAATCAGCAATTAATCTATGTTTGGGTCACAGTCAGTGGCAGAGAAGAAAGCAAGGGATAAAGGAGAGTCTTCATGGGTTGCTGGGCAGTTGAAGAGTCACTTTCTTCAAGGAAAAGGCAGGGAAGGGGTTTGCCCATTTGGTGGAAAATAAGAAGTAGATATTTTTTTTCTTGTTAAGTACAGTTCTTATGGATTCAACAACCTTTTGATTTAACAAATAAAGGACATTCAATAACTGTTTTTTTGAGGTCATTCTAACAGTAGTGCCCCTCCGATATGAAAGCCTTATTTTCCCGAAGCTTAATATCAAAGTCAATTTTTTATATCTTGACACGGGAAAGGCTTAAACACTGGTTGTAATGTTCAAGTTATTAACCAAGATAAGCAATCATTTTTTTATATACAGTGCATGGAAACATAATAGTATACCAATTCAAGAGGATTACTGGGCCAATCAGATCAAAGCAAAAGTAAATACATGTAGCCACAAAGCATGAAAGAGGAAGATTGGTCTACACCTGATAAACCTGAAGTCTTTGCGCACCCATAACCAGTTTGAACATTGATGTCTCACTTAAAACACAGACACTGGTGCTCTGCTCAGTTACAGTTGAACTTTGGCAACACTCAGGCAGAATAAACTGTAGCTCAACTTTAACTACGAAATCTAAGAAATGAGTGAATCTGAAGAATGAACTATGATGTTTAATTCAACTTTCATACACTGTACAATTCTGATTTTCTGATTAGCTGACTATGTACCATATGATACTGGGTTGTGACAAGACAACCACCTTAATGTCATCATCGTGGTGTAATAGCCATGGTGTAAATTCAATACACTACTGTCACTACACCATGGCTTTGGCTGACTCAAATATAGTGGTTTCAATGCAGTGTTTTAATATGTAAACACATTCATTGCTTGTGAATTATAGGGATTTTCCTGTACTCATTCACTAACAATGAGGTCGAAATTTTCAATACTGCCCTCAGCAAAGCCTCACGCAGTATTGAGATTTCTCGTTCATTTATCAGTAAGCATGTGCAGGTAAATCCCAATAATTCACTTGCCGAGTATGTTAACCTGTAAATACACAATTCATTACTGGTTTCCTTGCATTTGGTTACAATGATACCTAACTACTGTCTACTGGATTGTTAAATAACTTAATCACTATAGATTACATTGTGATCAATAAATTGTAACAATATTGCTTTCATTCTAAAAACAGTTATGCAACAGCCAACTCTCTGGTATACTGACTGCTCATTTATTACATTGCTATTAAATAATATTATAGATATTATATTCATTATTAAACCCAACCCACTCACTCAGGCCCCTTTGTAGCATGAGATATATAAGAGATATGACGAACCCTCTACCAATCAAGCATCCAGATTGTTATAAAATAATAGTATCCAAGATGGTGGCATCAAAAATTGGCTTATCCAGCATTCCCTTCCAAATTAACAATTGCAATTTAACAAATTGACAGCCGTTTTTCATGCATCCATCCAGTTATTATATAGCTGTGGATCTACTAGGCGATTTGATTTTTTTACGATAAATTGTCAAATTGTCTGCTATCGCTCGATGACGCATCACATAAATTATAAATTCATGTGTCTGTACGCTTATTGACAACAAAATATAGCCAATGAGCGTGCAAGAATTTCTGCAGTTATCGCAAAAACAATTTTGAAAACTGCTAAGTTAACATAACTGATGATTCACAACAGAAACTTGTGGGAGCTCTAGCAATGCCAGGTGCAACCTTGTAAAAATATACAACAACATGACTCATTTCCATGCAACTGTGTACAAAGTATCTACAACATTAGTCACATAATTTGCACTTTGGCTAGCGAGGTGGGTTGATGCTGTGTTGCATTTCCAGCCTTGACTATTAACACCAACTTCACTGACTGCAGTTTGTAGGCCATGTTTGCAAAACATGATCCACCTGTCACAATTTGCCTACTTTGGGGCACCTACTCGATTAGTTTCATAAGCTATTTAGGTGTCCCAAACTCCTCACAATCACAATCAACCTAGTATTAAAACTGTTTGTTTTCCATTTATCCCTTTTTCTTTTTCCCTTTAACACTTTACTTCTTAACTGCAATTGTAAATTTTCATTAGTACTATTTATTATCTTCTACATGTAATTTGTATATAATTATATGTATTCTATTTTTCTTTTTCTAACACTGTAAAATTAATGTTCGTGCGAGTTTAAATTAAAATTGATCGAATGATTGATATCATTGACTTAATCTCCCAGTTTGTATGAAGATTGAGGACCGAAATGGCTAATCAGGGTGCAACCTGTAGAAAATTTGCCGACTGAAAGTACCTGATTATGGTCAAACAGGTGGATAAATGTAAAGTAGCATCAGCCTATATGAGTTGACCTTAATCATGTTACTCTGGAAAGTATAAGTACATGTGGTTGAACAAAGGAAAAAACTGGGTATATCATTAAATCATAAGGCCATTAAATGTATTTATATTTTAATTTTAAATGGATTGGTTACTGTGAGATCATGATGGATGAGTCAGATCAGGCAGTCATGTGTTGAAAGCCTGTCATACATGTTTGTACACACTGCCAGTCTGAAAAAAAAGCCATCTTCCTTGGTAGAAAAAGACAAAGAGGAGGCTCTCTGAACAAGTTTGAAAAATATAATTTCATAAAGAAAGATTTCTTTAAACATTTGACCCTACTTAACATTTGATTACATTATACATACACCTAATGTCTGGGTTAAAACTTCCTCTTTCCACCACTTGATGACATATTTGCATTTGAAGGCAGAACCAGCTATTTTAAAATATTCCATCCTATCTACACTTTTGTAAAAGCCTGGGGTGTGGGCATCATTCAAAGCATGATTAGCCAAACCAGGATAAGTGTAAATTTTTCTTTAGCTCCAGTCAGCAAGATTTAAAAAGACGGAAAAGTCGAGCTGTTTGTGGCTTGCCAAAGAAAGGTCATGTCCTATCAATAATTATTTAAATACTAGCGGACATCTAAATAGTCAAGATAATTATACGTTATTTATCTTTGTTAACCAAAAAGGAGGAAAGAGTACATTATATTGTGTAATTCTACCTGCAAAGGACCCTTTACTGACCCCATCAACCACCAACCCCACCATGGACAGGAAGGGTACCACTTAGGCCTTTGTGGGAGACTTTGATGTGCGATACTTTGCATATACCCGTAGAAATAGTGCCACAAACACGATAAGCACACCGAACACTGCTTGAGTTGACAATGGGTGACTATAAAGAATGCAAGAGAGAAGTATACTGAGCATCATACGAGTGGTCATAATGATAGTGAAGACAATGGGACCAAATGACTGGATGGTGTAAAAAATAAACAGCTGCCCTGTGGCTGACATGATTGACAACAGCAGGACATGGAATGCAAAC
>Ga0126343_10001327_pt1 | contig 11424 bp, 9 predicted proteins | sample Cyp2metagenome_FD_92531 | JGI IMG/M metagenome (GOLD analysis project Ga0126343, IMG submission 92531) | Coral microbial communities from Lord Howe Island, Old Settlement Bay, Australia - Cyphastrea 2 metagenome | ecosystem: Host-associated > Invertebrates > Cnidaria > Coral ... | reverse complement strand
CGCGCAGTTTTGAAAATTGGGGAATATCCTCGGATATTCCCCAGTTTTAGCTGGGGAATATTCACCCACGTGACGCGTCTAGACCAATCGCGCGCGAGCGAAAATATTTGATGGATTATAATTACCGATATCCAACGCTAGCCACCGACACTGAGGTGAATAGTTGTTTTAGGAATAGTTGTTTTAGTATATCTTTGTTAAATATTTTCGCCCCAAATGGAGGCTATTGTGTTTATTATCGTTCAAATCTTTTTCGCAACGCGCGCAGTTTTGAAAATTGACGCGTCTAGACCAATCGTGATTATAACCTCTGATATTCCCCAGTATTGGCCCAGCGTGACGCGTTTAGACCAATCGCGCGCGAGCGAAAATATTTGATGGATTATAAACTAAAACAACTATTCACCTCAGTGTCGGTGTTTATCCACCACTAACTACCTCCACTTCGGTGAATAGTTGTTAATTAGTATCACCCAACTAGTGGACTAATGCAAATCCTGCATTTGAATTGGCTTCGCTACTAAAGGACTATCAATAATAGTCTCTAGTAGCGAAATTTGCACAATCAAGCGTTACGCTTTCTTTCGTTTTATTCCCAAATAAATATTTCTTCATCTTGTTCTTCAAATTAATCTACAACTTATTATTCTTCAAATTATTTTTACAAGGGGAAGGGAGCTGAGAAAATAGCCTCGCTTCGCTGTTCAACCCGTCCAAGGGACGGCGTGATCAAGCCGATTGCGTTACAGCTTACTGTAAACACACGGTAGACTGGTGACGAACATGAAGCAACCGCATGAAAAACTAGCTAGAACTGTGCATCCCAATCATGAGTCTTGAAAGGAACAAAAAGGAAAGCCCTGGCTGACTAATAAACGCTACCGCACTAACTGATACTGTTGTAAGTGGAAAGGATCTATGTTTGTTATCTAAAAATCTTTTATTTGAAAAAAACATTGAGACTTTAATTTGCTTGGTATTGTTTTTAATTTCACCAGAACTGGATTGTCGTGGAGGACACTTGGGCCTGTTATGTCAATATCAGACACTATAGGGTATTATGATCAAGATCTTAGCTGCTACACTGCGAAGTCAAATCAATTCGACAATTTTTAAACCACACAAGCCGAAAATCACGTTTTGTTATGAAGGATTATTTCGCCAATTTCGACGTAGAGGACAACAGCGATTGTTTTGTTGCTGTGCATCTGGACCTATTAACGCTGCTGACAATGCAGTGGAATATCCTTTAGAGGTACGTAAAAGCAATAATATTATTTCAGTGATTAGAAAATAGTGCTTGAAACGATGCTTGAAGTAGTTCCAGAAATTGAAAATGATCCGCCATTTTGCTTGAGTCCGCGAAATTTCAGCTGTGTTGGTATATGAGCATGATCAGCAAGCACCATTATTTTCGCTCCAAAAAATTATAATCCACGTTGTAACCTGGAGATATGTCGGGAACGGGTTTAGAGGAGAAACTGGAAAATATGAATGTGGAGGAAAAAGAGCCTAAAGCGCGGAAAGGTGGAGAGAAAGCTAAAGGAGAGAAGAAAAAGAAAGAAGATACTGGTGGTGGATTTCCTTTGGAAGTAAGCTTCGAGACCATACTGCGGTCTATTATGCCGTACCCCCTTTACAAATTTGTACATAGTAAAATTCTTTTCTTTTTGTGGACTAATTTCAAGTTATTCTTTAGATGAACTACATCTCACTTCATCCATTAGAGGACCTAGGAGATTTCTTATTTTTATTACTGATAATTTCAAGACCATTAATTGTTCGTGAGGTCAAGAGTATAAAGCTCATTACAGGTTTCGCTATTGAAATGGTGAATTCACGTGTTTCGATCAGAAATATGAAGTAGCTTTCCTTTAAAGGAAGTTACGGTTGCCTTTGTTTGGAATACTGCAGGTACTGTTAAAATAGAAGTAGTATTGTTTGCTCGTATTATATTATGCTTTAGATTGAACACAGTTTTTACATGATTGGTCTTTTGAATTCCATGATGTATGGTCTGAAAGGCTGATGCAATATTTTTATTTCACACCTAGGGGCGAGGACATGTTTGTCTAGGCCGTTAAAAGTGCATATTGATGCAATTAAAGTTCATGGTCAAATCAAAAAATCAATAAATTTGAGATACCCATTTATGCGAATTGTAGTGACCTTGATTGTAATCAGTGCAGTGGACATCAAGTGACAATCAAATTATGTAATTTATTTAGACATTTATCACTATAAACATTAATCAAGGGATGGGAGCTGAGTGACTCTTGCTTCTCGTACTCTTCTCTTTCTTTTCTTATACCATACCATGACTTCCTTCACTGTAATTGAAGATATTACCCAGTAACTTATTTTATTCATGAAAATCTGGTATAACTGCAGATTACAGGGCCACCTTTGAAGGCCTATCTATCTAAAGTGGCTCGTCGGCTCCTCAGTCTATTCCAATGTCTCTGTCAGTGGCTCGTCGGCTCGTCAGTTGATTCCAAGGTCTCTCTCAGTGGCTCAGTGGCTTGTCGGCTCGTCAGTGGCTCTTCGGCTCGTCAGTCGATTCCAAGGTCTCTCTCAGTGGCTCAGTGGCTCGTTGGCTCGTCAGTCGATTCCAAGGTCTCTCTCAGTGGCTTGTCGGCTCGTCAGTCGATTCTTACGTCTAATACCACCAAGCAATGTTTCTGGCCTACAAAGAGTTATAACAATCGTGCAAAATTGATATGCAGCACTAGAAATTGGCATACCGAGCGTTATATTTATAGGTTTACCATTGAAACGTAGGCGTTTTTCTGATGTTTCGAAAACTCGCAGCAGTGCCAATGAGAGAAGACAATACTTTATATAATAGCCCACTAAATTGTACCTGCACATGCGTTCACATGATCCTTCATCAAGCACGGATGGAGCGAGATCCACAAAATTGTTTGCGTTTTAATTTTGGGGTTATAAGGAAATCTTGCCGCTGGCGATGTGTCAGCAGGCTTACCACCGTTTTCGTTGATACGCAACTTTGGAAAACAAAACGCCCGCGGAAACGTTTCCAAAATTTCCGTCAGTCTTACGTGATATCGACATATCAGATTGAAATCCACCAATCACAGCCCGCTAACATGATTTAGAGAAGGTCAGAAGGCCACGCAAGTGGCTGTGATTGGTGGATTTTGATCCAATCTGTCAATAACCCGTATGACTGACAGAAATTTTGGAACTGTTTCCGCGGGTGTTTTGTTTTCCAAAGTTGCGTATCAACGAAAACGGTGGTAAATATTTTACACATCTCCTTTTACTTGAACAATCACTGAATCACACGTCACTCGCAAACTTCACGCGTACAACCAAAGTGTAAATGAAACAAATTTATACCATAAACAGGCAGCCTTGATGTTCTTACATTCACCGATACGTTAATAGCACCTGTCTTAACAGTCATATTATAATTGCCAAATGATTATCTGTTATCGCAACATACAAGTTTCATCCAAATACAATTATTTGTTATGTTTTTCCCGTGGTGCCTTCCGCATCAACCTCAAAGCAAACATGAACGTAACTATCTCTGCCCTTTCTGAATAAACAATTCGGTAAACTGAAATAAACGTTCAAATGATTTATTGTGGATGCCTATTTCTCTGACACCAACTTTCTGAATAAGCAATTCGGTAAACTGAAATAAATGTTCAAATTGTGGATGCCTATTTCTCTGACGCCAACTTAATTTGGGTTATATAAAGTTTTTACATCATTTAAGAAGGTCGCGAATAAGTCTTTGTCTTTGTTTACATGCTGCCAAATAAACTCCGCAAGATATGAGGAGTTTTTGTCCTTGTGAGTGCCGAAAACAGGTAAGCTCGCTTTCATGTACTGCCAGTGACCTTCTATTTTGTTTGTATTATATCCTTCTTCATTAACAAACTCCTTTGAATGGTTCACGGTTTGGTGTGAATATCCATGTTTATCCAGGTTGTGGTACGATTTCCAGCAGTCGGAGACAATTAACGTTCCCGGAAAACTTCTCCTCGAATCTTCTATACCACCAAAAACCAACTCTGTGACCGTGATGGTATTTCCGCTTTCCAACCTTGCTTTCACTAACTTTTCACTGTTTCTCTGGATGGTAACTTCACATGTTTCTCGACAAAAACATGTCCCAGTCGACAGCTGTGTTGGGATTTATGTGCAATAAATAAAATATTGTTTCTTAATTTGCTCTTGTGACAGACCTTCCGACCACCACTAGGTGAACTTGATGATCTCCTCCAGGGTAAGATTACTCTGTTCAAACCAACTTCCCTTGTGAATGCTCACTGTACTTTTAAGGCGCTTGTTATTTGCTCGCTTTCTACATTCCCACTTGTAACCGTCAGATCGGTCCGTACATTGCACCAGCTCCATGTTTTCACCGCAAACGGGGCAGACACATCTAGAGGCAGTAACTTCATCCATTAACCATCGGATTAAAGTTTCTCTGTTACAGAGAACAGTGTCTTTCAGCTCATCATACGTCCATTGCAAGGTAGCACTTGCTTTTCGTTGATAGCTTCCAGTTCCACTTGTGTACTGAGTTCCACAATCTTTTGTATTGAAGCTATTGCCTGCCTGACAGCCAAAAGTTTTATATACTTTTCCGTCACCTCCGACCCTCAACACTTTCTGTAATCAAAGGATGCAACACACAACTGAATTTCTGCCGGCCACTTTTTGCCCTAATTTACAATTGGCGGTGCTGTAAAAAAACTATATTACATTTAATTAGTAAATCACTAACACGAAACAATAGGTTTTCGCAACTTTCTTTTGTTTTGTTGCCCAGATTTTGTTTAATCTCAGCGCATTGTGCTGTTTCCATTCCCACGTAATTCTCACCTTTTAATTGTTAATAAACGTTCAGCAGTCAATAGAAGCTACATGTTTCCGACCTCCAACATTTTCCTTACTCAAAGGATGCATCACACAACTGAATTTTGGCGGCTCACGCTTTGCCCTACTTTACGATTTGCGGTGCTGTAAAAAAAATTTTATTACTTAGTAAATCACTCACACGAAACGAAAGGTTTTCGCCACTTTCTATTGTTTTGTTGCCTAGATCTTTTTAATCTCAGCGTGTTGCTCTCTGTTTCTGTTCCTGCGAAATTCTCACCTTTTCATTGGTTAATTCTTAATGAACTATCATTAGTCAACAGAAGCTACTTAAATCACCTACGCAAAACGAGATGACTTATACATTCCTTTTGTTTTCCAGATAATTTTTCTTACTTAATCTCGGCGCGTTGCTTCTTCAAAACCATTCGCGTTTGAACGCCAACAAGACACAATGTCAAATCCAATCGTTCGTCTCTCTCGTCAAAACGAAAATACCTGGGACTCATTTCATCGTTGAGTTTCAGGCATCGCTTTCAATTACGAGGAGCTGTTTTCAGACGATGTGTTCAAGTTCTTGGAAGCCAAAGCAAAATCAATAGGAAGCTCTGTTGGTTATCTGCTTCCATCACTGATGACCGCCACTTCATTTCTGCTGGCCAACAGTGACGCGCACTTCCTTAATGGGACACATTTACAGCCCCTAAACCTTTACACTGTCGGCCACCTGGGAACTGGAAAATCGCCAGCGATAGAAACTGTGCTCGCCACACTACATGACGTTGACACAATCACAAAGGAGACCGTTGTCAGCGCAATGACATCATCAGGACTGGTCAAAACCATTTCCAAGCAGGGAAAAGCCTTTGTTGCGTCGCCAGAGTTGTTTGACATCCTGAACAAGTTGTTCAAAAACGATGAGGATAATGCTACTGGTGATGTACAGCTTTTATGTAAACTGTGGAGTGGAGAATCCACCTCTTACCACTTCGTCACAGAAGTGACCCGCGAAATTGAGGCAAACACGGCCTTCTCCCTTCTTGGCACAACCCAGATGCAAAATGCAGCACTGCTGATTTTTAGAATGGACAAAGGCCATGGCCTTCTAGATCGCTTCCTCATTTCTGCTCCTAGTGTGCGAAAGCCCACTCCAGAACAAGAGGAGGAATCCACAGAGTACCTCGAAGGACTACAAATCAAAGACTTTCAGACAATCTTTGCCTCCGTGCACGGCGCGCACAAAGACATCACCAGATCGTACAAACTGAATGCTGCTGCTGCCAAATTACACAAGCGCCTCAAGACAGAGCATGTCAACGCAGTCAACGCCGCCATTGAGAACGGAGAAGTGCCTCCAGAATCTAAAGGTACCGACCTGGCGACAAGAGTGGCCGTGGCATTCAATGCCATCAATTTCTTCATCGCTTCATTATTGACTGAGGAACCAACGAACAATCCTCCCGAGCAAATAACTGAAGCATGCTACAGAAAGGCTGTGAAGTATGTGGAAAACCTACTTGCACAAAAGGAGATGTTTGCCGACTTTATTAAAGAAATTGTCGAGACCTCCAAAGAGAAACCGCGACCTCAACCAACAGAGCTTGACATAACAGCAGCTATTCTCCGCTTCCCAGGGCGACTGGTCACCTATCAAGCTTTCAAGAAACGATGTCTTCGATCAGTGCAAAAACAAGAATACCACCACTGTACCCAAAGGCTGCAACACTATGGCCGTGTGGCAGAGTTGAGAGTCCCTCGCTGCGCACAGAAAATGCATGTCTTCATTAAAAAAACAACAGCAGAAATCATCAACTGGCCAACCGATGCACCATGCTCGCAAGAACAATACAACGAAAGAATTGCAGAACCATTGAATCCACTTATTACAGAGAACATTCAAACAGTGCTAATCAGTGCAGGACACATTACAAACGCGGACCTTGTTTGAACATTATTCATACTGATTACCCGTACAACGATGTAAGAACACGAACTTCAGTTATTGAGCAGTACATTTTATTAAGGCAAATGTTTATTTCTTGAATTAAGTATAGTTATTAATCTAGTACCTACAAACGCGGACCTTGGTGAATGTTATGGATCATTACCCGTACACCGGCGTAACAACAAGAAGTTTAGTTATTAGGAGATACATTTTAATGAGACAATGTATGTTCCTTTGTAAATTTAATGATAGTTACCACACTAGACTTCCACTTGTCATTTACTGGTTCATAGTTCTTAATAAATGTTATACTGCATTAATCTATCATGTCGATTGATCCGAGGCCACTTTAAACTCCCTTCAAGCCGCCGAGCCACTCAATTTTGTAACTTTCTTGTCCTTTAAACTCTCAGTATGACTGCCGAGCCGTCGAGCCGCTGAGCCACTAAATTATCGGCCTTTCACATGCTTTAGACTCTATGAACGACTGCCGAGCCTTCGAGCTGCCGAGCCACTAAATTATGTACCTTTGTCGTTCTTTAAACTCTCAGTACGACTGCCGAGCCGTCGAGCCGCTGAGCCACTAAATTATCTACCTTTGTCATTCTCTAACCTCTATGAACGACTGCCAAGCCGTCGAGCCACCGAGCCACTAAATTATCTACCTACCATGTGCTTTAAACTCTATGAACGACTGCCGAGCCGCCGAGCCACTAAATTATCTACCTTTGTCGTTCTTTAAACTCTATGAACGACTGCTGAGCCTTTGAGCCTTTGAGCCACTAAATTATCTACCTTTCACAGGCATTAATTAATCTCAGTACGACTGCCGAGCTGTTGAGCCGCTTCAGGTAAAACACTTCAAAAAGTGGCCCTGTATTCTGTAGTTGCTCAGAAAATCTTGCTTGTGTCCTGCTTCTCGTCTTTTCAACTTGCTTCTCTAAGCATTCCTACATTTCTCTGTCAATGTGTGCTCACTGTCTTAAACCATACTAAACCTTGCTTGCAAGAGAATAGTAGTACTTATAGCTACAACTTTTCCATTTCATGCTTTCTTGAAGCATGTATTACAAGTGAAATTAATACAATTATTGACACTATTACCTATTAATGTTTTACTTGACAGTTGAACCCGCCTCCAGCCTTTATAGCTGAGAGAGACAAACTATTTGACAGGCTGAAAGCAGAGTACTATGCCAAAATCGAAGGTACAAAAGCTTAAATATGATTATGTAGTCCTGTTATAAGTCTGATACTAATATTATTCTGGGGCATCCTCTCACCAGCCAAAGAGAAGACACCTATCAAGGTTACACTACGGGATGGTAAAGTAGTAGATGGACTGGCATGGAAGACTACACCATACAAAATTGCAAGTGCCATCAGGTATAAATGTTAGGCCTAAGTTTGTAATAAAGAGAAACCTATCTTGCATGACTGGACTCCTGATTAACTGGACACCATTTACGAAGTGAACCCTATCTCTGGTCCCTAAATTGGTGTCTTACGTTTCATCGGAAGGGGATATCAACTTGAATTTTGTTGAGACATTTCTGTGGTTGAAAACCTCCATTACCACTGTTTTTGTTGATACGCGACTTTGGAAAACAAAACATCTGCGGAAACGTTTCCAAAATTTCTTCCAGTCTTGCTTGTTATTGACAGATCGGATTGAAATTCACCAATCACAGCCACAAGTGTGACCTTCTGACCTCTACATCGTTCTAGCGGGCTGTGATTTGTGGATTTCGATCCAATATTTCAATAACATGTAAGAGTGATGGAAATTTTGGAAACGTTTCCGCGGGTGTTTTGTATTCCAAAGTCGCATATCAACAAAAACGGTGGTAAGCTGATGCAAGATTGAATATACAAATCCAAGTTTGGATTTTAAGCTTTGACTTGAAGGAAAGCAAGTCTATAGGGTTGAAATGACAGATAACAAATGACATTCAAGTTGGTTAGAATCTTGAATTTAGGATAGCTTAATTAATAGTCTGTTGAATGTTAGTTGATCTAATACAGTAAAATCCTGTGTATAAGAGCCTACTAGGTTTTTTCAAGTTAGCCTCCATAGGTTCTTAAATAATTGGAGTTAACTATGAAATTAGGCTACTAAGGTTCCTAATCAAGCCCTTAAATTATTTTAAACTTGTACTCATAGGTGTGACTGTTACATGTATATTGAAGCATTCATAGTACAGTTTTGCAATCCTATACCACTGCCATGCACTGCTCTGGATAGTTTTTGTTACCCTTTTTGTCTTGTGTGTGATGTACTGTATTATACTTGAAAAACACTATATTTTGAAAAAAGGACCTGTATTGAGATTTTAGGCTAGAATGGTTCTTATGCAAAGGGTGCTTAACTGAGAAAAGCTTACCCTAACAGGCTTGTAAATTTTAGGTTCAAATACACACGGTTTTACTGTACAGCAGATTCTTAAAAAAAATTTATTGAACAGACATCTTTTATTTTAAGCAAACAGCGGTTAAGGTCCTGGTTGTGTTAGAGATTTTTGTTTGTATGATAAGTAGCAAGACAGCCGTACAGTGCTTTCACTGATATTTATTGTTAACTGTTCTGATTTTGCATTAATTACGTAGCAAACACCGGATATAGACAATTCTTGTCAGAAGATCCTATTAGGACTTTATCTTGGTTAGAATCTCAATGTTGACAATACATTACTTTCTTTCTAGTCAAGGGCTTGCTGATAACACTGTTGTTTGTAAGGTTGGTGTTTTGTTGTGTACTTGTACTCAGATATACTATTGCATCGTCTCATGTATTTCAGAGCATTTTATTTGACACAGTTTGTGCATGATTAAAAATGAAGATGTAGATGTACTATACAAACCAGGGTATTGCAATAAATATTGAGTAAATAAATAAAATTTTAGTAGTAGAGCTAGGTAGTAAAGAAAAAATGTCACCCAATTACATTAAAAGTAATGTCAATTCTTCGCAGGTTAATGGTGAAGTGTTTGACTTGGATAGAGTCTTGGAAGGAGATTGCACCCTAGAATTTCTTAAATTTGAAGACGATGAAGGTAAACTAGGGCTGCTGCTGATTGCAAATTTCACTACTGTATTTATCATTTTATTTTTGATTTATTATGTCTTGGCTAACAGGCTGTGCCAGGTCAGGACAGTTCATAGACTTTTGGAACTCTTTTCTGTCAGGAACAAAACTTGTTTGTGTGGTTCTTGTTTTTTATAATAGTATGTGCGCTCTGATTTGTTGCTGAGAGGGCAAGATTTTCATTGTTATGACCAGGCATTATGAAAATTTTTCTCGGCTTGTCAGCTCTTTAGGGTAGTGAGTAAAAGCTACTAGATCTTGATGTAATAAAGACAAAAATTGTCTCGTCAAAGAAACTGTCTCTTGTGGCTTTAGCCGCATCACCAGGTTTGTTTCGGTTCAGCGAACACAGCCTCAAATCACCTCTTGTGCGCCCAAGAGGATGTGGAAAATTACTTCCAGTGTTTTTATTGTATTCGCACTTTCAAATATGATGATGATTATTACATACCACTCTTTAACCTCGTCCGTGTGGTCATTACAGAGAAATCTCAGACCTCGGCCCTGATGTATTGACCTCACTATCGCCCGGTCAATACATCAAGGCCTTGGTCTGAGATTTTGTTGTAATGACTGAACGGATGAGGGTAATAAGTGGTATGTGAATATTCATCATTGAATTGTGAAAGTGTGTCAGTTACTGTAAGTTACTGGCACACACTTAAGTGTAACACACCATGGGTAACACACTTACATGTAAGTTGTGTGTTGTGTGTTGAGTTTTCGAGTTATATGTGGATGAAGTCTCTGCCAACATGCAAGGTCTTTCTTGTGTTGTTGAATGTTAATAGCTAGAGCCAGCTAGTTTTCATGCATACCACTAAACTGAAAGAAACAAATATTGCAAATAAACATGACAGAGTTAACAGTCCCAGCTGGGGAGAGGTAGACCAGTTGGCTGGTTTACTAGCAAGACCAAGGAGTTGAACTGTGGTCTACCAAGAAGCAACTCTAGCTTAGTGGTCAGAGCAGGATTTGAACCTGTGACCTCTGAATTTCAATTCTAGCACCCTAATCACTCAGTCATGCTGCCTCCACAATTCCATCTGTAACAGTGATGATACCAAAAGAAGAAAGAAAACAAGAATTTTAAATGGAAATGTACTGGTTTCCAATCAAACCAGCTAATGCTTTGATGACACCTACAAGCGATAATGCATTGGCTACAGTTAAAATAATAATTAATAACACTAATTAATATTTAGCAATTATTGAATGAGGCTGAGTAGGATATGAAGAATTCTGCAGGTCGAGGAGAGTGTTATCCACCGAGGCCGAAGACCGAGGTGGATAACACTCTCCTTGACCTGCAGAATTCTTCATATCCTACGAAAGCCGAATTCAATAATTGCTTTATTATTCATTCAAAATATTTTCTATGCTCAAACTAGTAAACTCTACTCGCGGCCATTTCCTCTTTGTTGAATGACACAACCTTGTGCCCAGGTTTTCTCGGTCAATGGTTCAATAATCTTTGACGTCAATGATTCAATAATCTGCAGCGGGCTGCACTTTTGACGTCATTTTGACGTCAAT
>Ga0126343_10001326_pt1 | contig 11424 bp, 3 predicted proteins | sample Cyp2metagenome_FD_92531 | JGI IMG/M metagenome (GOLD analysis project Ga0126343, IMG submission 92531) | Coral microbial communities from Lord Howe Island, Old Settlement Bay, Australia - Cyphastrea 2 metagenome | ecosystem: Host-associated > Invertebrates > Cnidaria > Coral ... | reverse complement strand
CTGTCTGACTGTCTGACTGTCTGACTGTCTGACTGTCTGACTGTCTGACTGTCTGACTGTCTGACTGTCTGACTGTCTGACTGTCTGACTGTCTGACTGTCTGACTGTCTGACTGTCTGACTGATTGATTGTGTGACTGTCTGACCAACTAACTGACTGACCGGCCGACCGACCGACCGAGAGACTGACAGATCTAACGGACTTTATCTCCACAGTTTTCGGAGGGATTATCCTCGACACCCGCCGAACATTGAATGTTAATAATGGAGACAGTCTTGTCCTGTGGTGTACTGACAGAGATTTACGAACGCTTCAAGGCCAAGTGAGTATAACATGGGTCAAAGACGATGTGCTAATACCGGATACTGATCCGCGGTTGAACACGGTAGCCAATGGCACCTTGTCACTCCAGCAAATACGTAAAATAGACGGTGGCGAATACACCTGCACTGTTACAGCGGATGGCTTTTTAAGCACAAATACAACGTGGCTTTTTGTCAAAGGTAAGCTTAGTACTATTTGATAATAACATTTTTATTAACATAATCGTATCTATAGCAAAATTCTCGATCTTGATTGGTTCTCCGCGCGCCTATTTGTCAAGTAATTGGCGCGTGATCACGTGTCCAATTATAGGCGATTAACTGGCCGTTGTGGGGAGGTTATTTTGGTAGTTCTTGGTGCGCTTTAGTCGCCGTCGTTGTCATCGTGGAGTGGAGGCCTTTGTAGAGAGGTGAAAATATTAGTAAATATGTATGGCCGTTCACCGAATCCAGAAGAAGTGGCCGCTGTAAGGAAAAAAAGATAACGACTAGTACATTTACCCATAATCCATAGCGTACGAAATCCTTAGCAACGTTCAAAAAACGTACAGAAAAGTTTTAAAAAATCTTCAAAGCTAGGCTGTACAACGTCCTTTGTACAAATATTGTAAAATTTGGCTTACTTTGTGTATTCAAGGCTGTGTTAGGTTCTCAAGGTATTGTAGTAAAATGTACAGCCGTCATCTTTTTTTCTTACGGTGGATTGGATACCTACGCAATTCCCACGTCAATTACGCGCGCTTTAATGGCTTCCTTCTAATTTTTTTAAATCGTACTTGGACCTCGTGTCATACAATTTAGGAAGTAATCTCTATGACAAAATTCTCGATCGAGATTGGTTCTCCGTTTACCTGTTTGTCACGCAATCTGCCAGCAATCACGTGGTTGTCCAATTACAGGAATCCAATTTGAATTTTTTGAAATTGGATACCTGCAATAGCATACCCACGTGATTCGAACGTAGACTTGATTACGCGCACTTTAAACTTCGCAATGTTTCCTAAAAAAACACTACAAACGTTTTCGCTCAATTTTGAAAAAAAAACCTAAAAAATCCTATTTTGTGGGCATGGCTTGAAATTTTTCATCCCTTAGAGGTACCACTTCTAAAACAGCACATTATTAGGACCTTTCTCCTCGGAGATATTAGCCAAGTTCAGCTACTCTGTAAATCCGAGATTAAATAAAGTGTATGTATCTATGTATGTATGTATGTTTCAAGCCTTATTAAGGTATTTAAAAAAGCAGTTCCTTTTAGGATGTTAAAACACCCTGAAAGGAACTGCTTTTTAACCTCTTAATGGTACAAAGAGCAGCTCCGTCCTTTTGATGTGGCAGTCCCCCTTGGGGGAAACGACTTTTAGTAACGTTCAAGTTGTTGACTTACTTATGTCAGAAATGTAAAAGAAATGGGGGGTCACCGACTTCGTTTAGGAGAGAACAAGCCTGAAAGATCACCCTAAATCTGAAAAATCGGGCTTCGTCAGCGAATAAGGCCACATTGTCAGTAAGCCCAAAAATAATACAATTGAACCTTTGAAGTGAAATGTTCTCTGCCAAATATTGTTCAAGTAGACCTACTAAGTGAAATTAGTCAACTGGTGAGGTTCGTTAAAGAACAAGTTCGTATTTAGCGACCATAGTGTCACGCGCCTTGCAGCATCACGATGGTAGGATTTGATATCCCGTGGACAGAAATCTTGAATTTTTTTTAACTTCCCACACCATTGATTTTTTGTTCCTTTTTGGACAATGTAGAGATAATTGTGAATAAAATCTATTTCTGGAAAGAAAAGTAGGGGTCACCGAACATCCAAGAACGTTATATCCAAGCGAAGCTGCAGCAATGGGCATCTTCCCTATCATAGTTTATTTTAATAGTGAGCGCGCGCGCGCGCTCATGGATGCGCAGTAACAATTGGCGCTAACGTCCTTAAGATAACCACGCGAAAACTGGATACGTTTCCTTCCTTTCACCCGTTCTTAATAGCATCCTGTGAATGCAAATTTCAATTCAAATTTGCCTTGTTCGATGTGGTCACTCCTCATGCGCCTTTGATATGATTTGTTTTCAAACAGGCAGTGATCCACCAAATAGCGGGACATCAAGTAGTGTTACATTGGAGGCCGTTACAACAAGTAATGTAACTCCAGCCAGAACCACAACGAGCAGCCTTGCACCGACCAGCATTATAACGAGTGACGCTATTTCAACCAGTATTACAACTAGCAGCGTTACACCAATCATCATTATGACGAGTGGCGTTACTTCAACCAGGAATAATACACGCACCGTTACACTAACCAGCACTATAACGAGTGGTGTTACTTCAACCGAGATTACAACGAATAGCCTGACTTCAACGAAGAATACAACGAGAAGCCTTACTTTAGCCAGCACTATACCGAGAGGCGTTTCTTCAGCCAGCATTACAACGAATGGCATTACTTTAACCAGGATTACAACAAGCAGCGTTGCACCAACCAGCTCTATAACGAGTGGTGTTACTTCAACCACGGGTGCAACGAATAGATTGACTTCATCAAGGATTACAACAAGCAGCCTTACTTTAGCCAGCACTTTAATAAATGGCGTTATCTCAGCCAGCATTTCACCGAATAGCATTCTTTCAACCAGGATTACAACGAGCAGCGTGATTTTTGGCAGCATTACGAACACTAGCATAACGCAGAGTAACGCAACACCGAGCAGCGTATTAACGAATACCGTTACAATTGCCAACCGTCAATTACGTACTCATCAAACGACCTCTTCGTACTCACCGAAACCAACAGAAAAACAGCCGGAAACATCGCCAAGTATGCTCTCGACAACTCCAAACAGGATTTCTGATCTTCAGGAACAGGTATGAATCATGACTAATTTAACCTTATCGATCTTTGTTTTATTTTCGTGAGATCATAGTTATTGAAGGAGATGGGGTTATTGGAAGAGGAATCCATATCAACCTTACCTAGTTTTCATGTAAGTCGTCTATCGAAGGCGAATTGGAATTTGGATCTGTTGGAATTTCAGCGGGAGGGAAGAAAACTGGAACACCCCGAAAAAAAACAGGGAGCAAGGCGAGAATGAACAAGGCGACATTGGTGGGAGGCCAGCCCTCTCACCCGTGCCATCCCTGTCCCCGTGCGATTAACTTTACGGACTCTGAGAAGAACCAAAGGAGCAATTTGAAAGACGGGGGGTTGAATGGATAGAGAAAAAAACAATGTCTAGAACAGTTCAAAAGGGGGCTACAACACTTTGTTTTGCTTGCCCAGAAATGCACCCTATCGTCTTTGACAACGGTGTACATTAATTAACAATTAGACTACGAGCCCGAGTTTTCTACGAGTAGATAGTCAACGAGGCGCAGCCGAGTTGACTGTCGCTCGTAGAAAACGAGGGCGAGTAGTTTAATTGTTTTAGTATAAATGTACCGTAGTCTCATGGCAAAAAGAACAAAAAAACGTCAAATAACGGGTAGAAAAGAACTGTTTTATTACGTCACGTCAGGTTCAAAAGTGATGCGCGATGTGCACTGATGCGTCACTGTTTTCTATAGGCAGATAGAAAACGGTAAAATAGCCAATCAAATTCATGGATTCACAATAGACTACAGTTAATTTATACTAACAACGTATAGTAAAACCTCTGTTAAAAACTCTTGTTTGCAACAAAAAAGACTAAGCTCTATTAAAATTCGTACCCAGGTTGTGGCTCTGTTGAACGGCAGTCACTCAACCAACGTTAGCACGGTCATTTCGGAACTCGTCAACTTGACAAGGCCTGGTAACGAGCTGAGGCTTGATACGCAAGAACTGTCTACTTCCCTGGACGTACTGGGTCTGCTCGTGACCTTCAACTCTGAGCTGAACAACAGTGTTATTAACACGTCTGCCGACCAACGGAACATCATTCAAGTAGCGAGTAATTTATTGGAGGAAGATAATTCTAATACATGGCTGCAACTTCAAAAGGTATTGCCATTTTACTCTTGCGTAAAAGTTTAATAGAACGTTTTTTTTTTTAAATCGTAGTCCCTGAGGCTCAATCGAGACCCTGAATTTGAACTTCCGGCCCTATACGGAGTGTAACACTTTTAAAACAAGCACTTATGTCCGGGATTGAAGACAAGTATTGTTTAAGGTCATTCCACAGAAATAGAACCTACACTGAGATTTTTGTCAAAGTTTGCCTATTTATTGTTTGTATTATATGAACTTAAATTTGGACATATAAATGGGGGGTCCCCACGTTCGTTTGGGAGCGACAGCACTTTGTTTATTCCATACAAATCCTTATGAATAGCACCATGATTGCTTGCTAAATTCACGTTTTCGACGATTGGTTCTTGCTCAACACTGAGAATTGGCCCATATTTATTTTACATAGAGAAATTCATTACTCAATTCAATAGAACAGAAAAAATGATAGGTCACCACGCTCGTTTTCGAGAAAATGACGATTTACCTCTTTGGCGAGGTCCAGCCGCAAAGAAAAAGCCGCCATTTTTAGTGCGCGCGCGCTAATCACACGTAAACTTATACGCAGTAGGGATGCGCAATGCAATACTGGGGAATAACCTTAATTGGTACTTCATATTTGGCAGGGTTATTTGACAGTTTCATCTTACTTCATATTTGACAGAATTGTTTTTGCTTAAGTGGCTTTTTACTAATGAGGAATGATTTTTTACTAATGAGGCTTACAATGAGGAATTTAAATCTCATTAGTGTTCCATCCTGGACATATCTGAAAACAAGTCCTCGTTTATTGATACTTCCATTCATTCATTCATTCATTCATTCATTCATTCATTCATTCATTTACTCACTAGTTTTTGTGATTGTTGTTTATTTATTTACTATTTTTTTCTTTCTCCGTTAATTTTTATTTTGTTTTCTCTTTGTTTTGTTTCTTTTTTTCTTGATCTACTTTCTTAAGTGCAGGGTCCTTTGTGGTACTTGTTTTTTGGTACAAGAACATAACAAAGTCCTCGATTTTCTACTTTGCTCGATGTTTACATCTAGTTTTTTTTACAAGTTGTTGTCATTTAAAAAAAGTTTTATTTTTTCAATGATTTAAACACGGTATGGACTATATATACTTCGATAAAAGAGAGGAGTATTTTTAATGTTAATTTGTAATTTCACTTATGAAATGTAAAATTTCCATGTCAACGTTTGCACGAAATTTCTCGATACAATAACCAAGTCAAAACTTACGATTGTGAGAGCGCTTTGTCACCTATGACGTGAAAGGGTAATCAAATGGTATACTAGTGAAATTAAGAGATAATTTCACATGCGTTTTGTCCATATACTAAATATCTCCCTCGACTAAAGGCTAGCAAATTTATTAGAATTTCACAGAACGTGTGTCAAATTATTCCCTTATTTCACTCGTCGTTATGTCAGTACTCATGACAATCTTGACTTAATCTATAGAGCCGTGCAAATGCTGCTGATGATCTTCTAAAGGCAATGGATGACTTTGGTTCTCAAGTTAGCAGTCAGCTTGATGGATCAGTTACCTCAGCGCCATTGGTCATATTCTCAAAGAACATCGCTTTCAGAGTTGATCGTGTCAATTCGAGAAAAACGGTGAGTCTTTTCTGGTGTATCGCCGGCGCAAACACTGCATGCACCCTCTTAAGTGAAAATATTTTAATTTTTTTTCATGCTATGTTCTAATTAATCCAAACAGAAGATGGTATTGCTGCGTTTTCTATGAAAATTATGTACTTTTGAGATCTAGACGCAATCTGGTTCTATATTGTGTCCACTAGCAGTTTTGCGTGACCTCCCATATATGTCGAATTAGTCTCATATTTTGAATGATTCTTTCTAATGATCTATAGGTGGACGGATGCATAGATGAGGTCATTAACAATTTTTGCGCTTTTTATTTTATACTGACAATTGGATTCTTGTTACTACGCGTCTGTTCAGTAATAGAACATGAGTAACACAACTCGGCTAACGGTTCCTTTGTCACGTTTGTGTTCTTGCAACATTTTTAACGCCATCTGTGATCTATTTTTGAACAGACGTACGGCAGCATGGAATCTGTTTGTCAAAGAGAGCATGAAAAAAAGTCTTCTTCGTAAATAAACGTCAGGTTTCGTTGAGTAAATCAATTTCATTTCAATTCGCAGCTCAACATTGACTTGTCTCGTTATGGCACGTCACTGTCTGTCCCTGATGCAGTGTTTTCTGACAAGAAGTCAAGTCGGGTATCGGCCATTGTATATAGAACACTTCACAAAGTTCTCAGGCTTCGGAAGGAAGGATCTGGTAACGATACCAGTGGTTCAAATATCATCTCTGCCACAATCTTACCTCGCCCCAAGAATCCACTGAGAAAAGAAATCAAACTCGTTTTTAATCACACTAACCAGGTATAGTTGTTAAGTGTTAGTAAATTTACGTCGCACTTTTAATTTAATGGTACATGTTAGTTTAAAACCCTTGTTCTCGTAATGTTCATAAAAAAGCCAAAAAAGGACGAGACCAGTAGTCAGCCAGCAATAAAGGATGTACTACATGGCATTAGCATGCGTGCATATTCTTTCGGGCGTATCAGGCAATGTCGAGCGCGCGTGATAACTCCGCTTTTGCTAGGCTCACAAATTGTTTATACATAAAAATCCACTTAACAGTGTCATGGTAACTTTTTTCTTGAGCCAGTCAGGCAATTCCAGTAACTGATTATTGGTCAAAACACAATCTCTGGATATTAGATGTCCTTTTTGTTTTCACATTAGTATGGTCCTTTTAAATAGTGGTAAAATGGTAGATGCAGTAGAACGTCAGTCAGTAACTCAGTGATTCAATCAGTCAGTCACTCAATAAGTCAGTAATTCAATCTGTCAGTCCGTTAGCAGTCAGTCAATCAGTTGGGTGGTCCGTCATTCAGAAAGTCAGGCAGTCAGACGGTCAGACAGGCAGTTATTTAGTCAATCATTCAGTCAGTCAGCCAGTCAGTAACTCAGTCAGTCAGTAACTCAGTCAGTCAGTAACTCAGTCAGTCAACCAGTCATTTATCCATTCAGTCAGTCAGTCCGTCAATCATTCAGTCAGTCAGTCAGCCAGTCAGTCAGTCAGTCAGTCAGTCAGTTAGTCATTCGATCAGTCCGTCAATCAGTCAATCAATCAATCAGTCAATTAGTCAGTTAGTCAATCCATCAGTTATTTAGTGATTGAGTCAGTCTGGTAGTCAGTCAGTCAGTCACTTACTCAGTAAGTCAGTTTGTCAGTCAGTCAGTTAGCCAGCAAGAGATTATGATCTCATCTCATTTTCTCTTGCAGCCGGTCAATCAGTCAGCCAGACAGCCAATCAGTCAGTCAACTAGTCCGTTAGTCAGTCATTCAGCCAGTCAGTCAGTGAGTCAGTCAGTCAGTCAGTCAAACGGACCAGTTTGCTCGACGCTATTTTTCCTTTAACATTTTCATGTGTAGTCTCTGCCTTCAATTCCTTGTCTGTGTCTTCAATTCCTTGTGAGTAGCCTTGATTGCTGGTGACTCCTCCACAATTTGTTGTATTATAAAGAGATTCGAAAACTCGAATTGACATTGTATTTCTGCATTCCTTCTAATTTCAGAGCGGTGATTCCGTTGGAGAGTGCGTGTTCTGGGAAATTGGGCTATCACTACGAACGTGGAATACAAGTGGCTGCGAGCGGGTAGAAAGTGAATGGAACGCCCGCGTGACCACGTGCCAATGTGACCATTTGACGATCTTCGCGGTTTTGTTGAACAATAAGCCGGTAAGAATGTGCTTCGTAAACGTTGCAATCTTTCAGTTCCTCTTTGCTAAAAAAAATCATTCTCTTTACCAGTTGCTCTAGTTTTCTGTTTACTTACGTTGTGAGAATGCTGTACTGTATCCACACATTATGCATATTTCCTACATACACGGACTGTTTTATCACGTGTGTCGTAATTTTCCAGCGAAAGAGTGCTTGACACGCGTGACTAGCCAAAAGAACCTCTGTGTAACGACGTAGCAACTCAGACCTGCACAGTAAACTCGGATTTTTCAAGTCTTAACAGGTTTCTTCTTTTCATATTTCCTTTTTAGGGAGAAGCTCCTGACCCTAATCAGCCGTACCTCACGTACATTTCCATCATAGGTTGTGCATGCTCCTTGTTGTTCCTTCTACTGACTTTTGTTGTGACCGCTCTGTGCTGGAAACAAGTGAAGAGCGCTCGAGTAACTGTGTTACTGAACTTGTGTACTGCAATTGCCGCGTCTTGTGTTTTGATCATTCTCGCTGATTACGCCCAAAAGCAAACGGTAATTAAAAATTCTTATATTTATAAAGGGGTTACTGCAGCATAGAAATACCGAACAAAATCAAAATATATCAATACAACAGAAACCAGACACAAATAGACACGAACGACGTGAGGTATGTGAGGCATAGTTAGCACCGCTCGCCAGTCGTTGATTAACTCCCCGTCGTTGTGGGTTGTTTTGGCAGTTTGGGGCGTGGTTTAGTTTGTATAGAGGTTAAAATAAGATTGAATGTTTGGAGCGTCCGGCGGGACGAAGTAAAGCGGCTTTTGTAGAGAGGTTTGACGTGGCCGTTGTATGGCGGTGTTTGTTAGTGGAAGTTCAACTGTACTATAATAACATCATTTTACATAAAAAAAAGAAGAAAATCAGGTCACTGCCGCAGTGATCTTCTATGTAATGTAACAAGTGTTATTTTCCTATAGGTGCTTTGTACAGTCACCGCCACCTTACTGCATTATTTCCTGTTGTGTGTGTTTGCCTGGATGCTCTGTCACGGCGCCATCTTTTACTTTCTGATCATAAAGGCTGAACTGAGAGCAAAACTCCAGCCAAAGATGAAATGGTTTTACGCTCTAGGGTGGGGTAAGACAACGTTTCTGCTTTGCGTCCCCGAATGCTTAAGCTGGCTTTCGTGGATCAACGTGATTCATTACTTCCCTTTTTCAATTTCTTTCGTTTCAGGTTTCCCTCTGCCAATGGTGGCCGCTTCATTAGCAGTAACACTAACTGGTACCAAACCTCGTGCAGTGGACAACTGCTGGCTAACAGTAGAATATGGGATCATTTACTGGACGTTTGTTGGTCCAGTTGCGTTAGTCGTCCTTGTAAGTATACTCCGATTTAATAAATTGACGTTAGTTTTGCATGCGTCTGTCCTGTTATTGATCATGAATTTTGTCATACCATTGTCAAAGCATTAAAACTGGGCTTGTCACCAGATGGGTACATTTAAAAATACACTTTAAAATACAAATTAAGTCACACTGGTAGTTAAAGCGTTTCTGAAATTATTTACAATTAAATTGTTCCCGACATTTCGGTCGCAATCACGGACCTTCTTCGGGGAAAGTCAAAGAAAAAATTTATGCAAAAGCACGGATATAAACAAGACGCCGATTAATTTTTTTTGTAAAATGATGTTATAATAGTACAGCTGAATCTCCACTAACGGACACCTCCCTACAACGGCTACCTCTCTACAAAATCCAAAATTAAACTGATGATTTTCCGTGTTAAAATAAAGATTTACATTGCATTTTCTTTTACGGGTAAGCCACTTTTTTAGTCCCGCCGGATACTCCAAGCATTCAATCTTATTTTATCCTCTGTACAACGGCAACGGCTACTAAAGCAAAGTAGCTGTAGATCCGCAGTCTGCTTTGACCAAATTATGACGAAATTCATTGTCAATAACAAATGAAGACAGACACATTCAAAAACTGACATCAATTTGTTTTTTTACGGTAACAAATTGTGAAATTGTCCGCTCTCGCCCGTTGACGCATCCCAAAAATTATAAATTCATGCTGTTATCGTAAAAATTACGCCTGACACATGGATTTGAATCCCGTTCAAACCTATATATATTTATTCTTTTTCAGGCTTTATCTTCACAAGTACTGTTTAAATTGTGTGCATAATTGCGATGATCATCATGTCTTTACTACTTTTCTCTTCTTTCCAGATCAACTCTGTTTTGTTTATTTTCTTGCTGCGTCGCATAAGCAGAGTTACAAAGTTCAGAGAAGTGAACATGGCACGTGCTGATCACGTGAGGGCCTGGATCAGGCGCTCTGCAATGCTGTTGCCAGTGTTGGGTGTCACGTGGTCTTTTGGCTTCCTCACGTTCGTCTCATCCACGGAAGTGTTTCATTATCTTTTCACCATCTTAAACAGTTTACAAGGATTTTTTATATTCCTCAACTTTTGCATTCTCGACGATAGGGTAAGTTGTTAGACTTCGCTCGTCGTTGCCAACCTTTTTTTTTGGGGGGGGGGGGGGGACCTCGAGTTCTCCCTAAACGGGTTATAAATTTTGATGCTAGGAAGATTCGAAGAGAAAATTGGCTCTCCCAGTGGAAATACAACCAGAGGGGGGTGGGGGGGGAGGGGGGCTACCTGTTCTGGAGAACTATATAAAATTTAAACTGCAAAGGCAAGAGAGAAGAAAATTCAGTGATGTCTCATGCTGGCTGTCACTTAAGTCAACTTGGAACGAATCTTCAAGAAGCGGTAGGCCTGCTAGACAAGGACGTCGCAAGTAGCTTGGGTATTCACTGTGGTAGGAATAAAACGTGCTCGCAAGTCAGTGCGAGTTTACGGTTTTGGCCGTTTTACCGAGATGACCGTGTGGGATTAAGTCGAGGCTATGAAACAGATCTTTTGCACGGTCGCGCCCATTTAGAGAAACCAATGTCAGGGCTATGCACCTAACTGCAAGTGTGTACCTAAATTCAACTTGCAACCACGGTTGCGCCTCGTTCTGGTCAAGAAAGTGCACATAGTCATTGCGTGATGCCCAAATTACAGGTAAAATGGGGAACATCGTCTTCGACAAAAGGATGGATTTTTCCGATTTTCGCCAGAGAAACCCTATTTGCATAGTCTTTCCCAAGGTGGTGGGTATAGGGAGGAAAGACCCGTCTATCTTCGCTTAAGGTTGCGTTTAAAGTGACTTAAGGCGAGGGTACACCTGAATTTAATTGAAATTTTAGGAAGTTTAAAGAGGGATTGAAAGGGGAAAAAAGGTTATGGAACACCACCAGACAGTTGCCCGACCCCACAATGGCACCCCAG
>Ga0126343_10001325_pt1 | contig 11424 bp, 10 predicted proteins | sample Cyp2metagenome_FD_92531 | JGI IMG/M metagenome (GOLD analysis project Ga0126343, IMG submission 92531) | Coral microbial communities from Lord Howe Island, Old Settlement Bay, Australia - Cyphastrea 2 metagenome | ecosystem: Host-associated > Invertebrates > Cnidaria > Coral ... | reverse complement strand
GTTTCGTCTCCAAATGTGAAATCAGAGCGGAAATATGAAGAAAAACGTATTATTTTCCCCTTTGTTTCTTTACAATCTTGCCCTGATTACCCATGATGCAACTAAGAGCGTGAACCCGTCTATACCGTAGTGCTGTCGCGCACTCACCGGCATGTGGATAGTGAACGCACACTATTAGAATACTTTTTCCTCGACACTTTCTAACCGGGTTTCAAAGAGTATTCGAACCATTTCTAAGGCTTTTAAAGTGTTTCCACATACTAAGGGGTTTCAAAGCGTTTCAAAGTTCCACGAATTGGTTCAAATATTCTGAGAAACAAGTCATGGGACACTTGCATTCAAACTCTTCGCCCGCGAAAACGTGGCTTTCTGCACGAAACAGGAAATAGCCTCAATTTCGATTACTTGGAATCGAGGCGAAAGCGGTGATATAGATACATACATACATACATACATACACACATACATACATACATACATCCGAATATCTGAAATAAGGCTGGTATTGACGCAGGAAATCCAGGCTGGTCACGTACTCGACCGAAATTAGTCTGCTGCGAAGCCTGGTGGCTCCGCAGCAATAAAAGTCCCATACTGCCGGAGCTGCTGTCTCGGAAGCACTTTGCAACCAGGAGCATTTCAATCCCATTGGATGGGACGAGCCTAGGCTATCTTTAGCGGGAGAAGGACGGCGAAATGATTATTTCATATAGCAGGCAAAAATCTTCATTGCATAACCAGACAATTTCGAACTTAGCAATTGTGGTTATCCTATTACAGATTTATTAAGCTGTGCAGCCATTTCAAAAAGTAAATAAATAAATACATTTCACGAGATTCACTGTCGACATTTAACATTTATTAAAACAAAAGTTGTGCACGGGCTACTTACTGGTACATGTAGTCACGTTGCCAGACCATGTTCCATCTGCTCTACATGAGCGCAAAGGAGATCCAGCCATTCGGTATCCTGTGCTACAAGCAAAGGAGGCCTGGGAACCAAATGAAGATCCGCATGAGAAAGTTATGGATCCATAGACCGGTGGCTGGAGGACTGGGCATGATTTTCCTGAGAATGAAACATATTTTACTTTGATTAACTAAATGTTTTCAAACTTTTAAGGTGGCTCGATAGTCAAAACGACCTTTGACTTAAAATGCAACTTAAGGCGGGGATCCACATAAAAGCCGTCTTTTGGCTGGGTATAATGTTTTTAATGCAAATATCTCGTTTACGTTTCAAGCAATCAAGAATCTCTATGCTCATTTCACATATGTATGTTTTGGGCTGTTTTGTAAATATTTTGGTTATTTTAAGGTATATTTGGAGATAAATAGTTTTTCTCAAAGGATTAATAAAATTTATGGAAATAGGAAATTTTAACGTTTTGGTGTTGTTTTAAAATTTGAGTTTGAAGTTAAAAATTGGTAGATACACACCAAACAGTTGCCCAACAAACTGGGGTGCCATTGTGGGGCCGGGCAACTGTCTGGTGGTGTTCCATAACCCTTTTTTCCCTTTTCAACCTCTCTTTAAACCTACCAAAATTTCCCTTAAATTCATGTGTACGTCCGCCTTATTTACACAAACTCAGCATCACGACAGTAGTTGCCATGAATGATGACAAACACAATGATGTCTGGGTGTCTTGTTGCCATGGTAACAGTACAAGCTTGGGTATGGTGTCTCAGAGGGTGCTTCACTTGTAAAGGTAATTGAGGTAAGAAACCCTAAGTCACTCACCCAAGAGACCATTTTTTGCAGATTAACTTTACAGTGGTCTTTGCAATGCACCAAAATGGTTGGCTGGCATTCAATACTTGCAGAGAAGAAAATCTGGAAAGTTACAGTTTGCAAAAACAGGCCTTTCTGGCCAATACCCGGCACCAGTGTTTTGGCTGCTGTAGCAAAAGAATTTGCCAGATAAGTATTTTTTTGGTACACGGCATAGAGTGTTCATCAACCTTCAGTCTGAGGCTCAGAAAGCTGAAAATGTTAAAAGCATGGAACAATAAGGACGTCCCTATTTACCTTTTCCATGCACGTGTGAACATTAAAAAATGCATAGGTTTGAGAAAAAAAAATCCCAGGGCTAGGTCGTATCATTTCTGTAAGCAATTCTAATGCAGAAGTATTTGATTTGCACTGAAACAATGGAAGAAAATGGATGGCAGCACTGGGCTTAACTTCTTCCAAAATTTAGACAATAGATATTGCAAAAAACTACATACCAACTGCAAAACAATAAACGGATTTCATGCAAATTTTACCTCTCAAGCAAACAGTCTGGACACATCCTTCATTAACTCAGTCATTTAATCACAGGGAAAACACAAAACAACTCTTCTGCTTCCAACTCAGATAGAAAGTTCGGCCAAAAAAGCCAAGCAAGAGCTGAAAAAGCTCCTTTTTGTCAGCAGCCTCAACCAAGCAGCCAACAAGCAGGAATCTGACCGCATTGCATACTGGAAAATTTCAGGTTTTCTTTGAGTGGGAAAGACCTACCTCAAACCAATTTGATATTTTTTATAAGTCTCTGACCAGGCTTCAATAACACACTAAAAGTTTTCCAGTCACTTCCACAATTGATTGACACTTCCATATTTGCTGGTTGAAGCCTGGTGAGACAAGGCTCATTTGCTTTTATGGCCCCTTGTCCATGAACAACAAACTGCCAGTAGCAGTAATCGGGCATCTGGTGAACGTTTGTCACATTCACAGTGCAAAAAAACAGTTCTTTGGAATTGGCAAGGTTTAAGCCATCTCAGCCATTCATGACGAGCTCCGGCACCAGCAAATGTCTCAAAATAATGAAATTTGGGGCAATTTTTGCTCCAAATTACATCATTGCTACACACGATTCTGCCGAAATGAAAGCGAATTCAAATGAGCTGGTAGGGTCACGTGACAAGCTGCCATCATACATTAAACCAGAACATTTGATGGAAATAGAGCTTTTTAAGTAGCCCCCTCCCCGCAAGTTTTAGGCACAATCTTGAGATTTTCATATATTTACTTGACTATTGAGCCACATTAAGTTTGCCTAAGCCAAAAATTCAAGATAAAAATCATTAGTTATGATAATTTGCTACATAGATTATGATTATTATGAAAATTCTTTGTCATTATGATAGTTAATGTTAACAAATGTTAATCTTTGTAGTAATTTTGACAATTATGTATAGTAACTTACTTGCTACTTGTACGATAAAACTGCAGTTAGCTTGGTTTCCACTGCTGTCTATCGCGGAATACAGTATATTGTACAGACCAATACTAAGGTTGACAGCAGGACGAATGGCAGGGTAGCTGATAGACACGTGACCAGAGTTGTCAGTCGCAATTGGCTCAATCCATGTAAGTAAAGCCCTGAATGAACATTCCGTAGTATAGAACACCATATTACTAGGACATGTGTCATTGAAGGAAGGTGGAGTGTTATCTGTAAACGACGAAAACAGTTAAACTTCAAAAAACTAAAATCAAGGAACAGAGTATCTGCTGGGTATCCGTAGTTGTTTACTTTCCAATAGACTAATCTTTTAGATATGTCGATAAGAGTCCATACCACACTGCTCTCGTCAATGTGTCGAACAATGTCTTTTTCAGGTGGCGCTCTAAAAAAGCATTTTCTTTGACGTTAATATTGTGGTCTGTACTCTTATCGACTTCGCGTACACGAGTACGCGTCATTACTTTCAATAAGTCTCTTATTAGATGTTTTGATGTGTAGTATCGTGGTATACTTTTACTCGTTGCTTGTTTTTTTATCCTCCCTTCAAAGTTCTCACAATACACTACAAAAGATCTTATTGGCTGGTTGAAAACTCGTTACAATCACTTGACCGACAGTTGAACGGAACGCTTCATCTGGTATCTAAAATGGTAAATGAAAAATTCGTTTACTCTTTGACGAAAATGTAGCCAAAAATAGTCAAGCACTCATGTTTAATTTTAGTAAACAAGTTCGGTTGGCCAGAGGAAGCGTGGCTTGCATTGTTAAAAACAAAGTTCACATTGCCGTGTACAGTGCAATTATTGCCGAAGACGGACTCCAGGAAATTTGCATTGTTATCGTGAGCTACAACCACACTGTTTTCTTGACAGACTGTAGTACCGGTGAAAGAGGACTCGGTTGTGCCGTTGGCAAGGCAGTTTGACATGACCTCGCTGCAACTGCGAAGTTGGGCGTGGATGGGTGCGTGTTGTAATGAGCAAAAGCCTTGCTCATTTCTATGTCCGGAAATCGCCATGATGCGCCTGTTTGGGATTTCTGCATTAGAGCGCAAAGTTATAGCTGTAGTCTTGACGCTACGAATGGTGTGGAGCTTCGACAACTGCTTGGCTAACGTTTTTGATCATGAGGTCGAGTGAGTTCACTGTGACTGGACGCGCTTAATACCAGATGTCGTCGTCCCAACTCCAATTCTCTCTTGGATATTGGAAAAAAGACATCCCCTCTTCGGGCTTAATTTGGACATGTACAATTTCAAGGCCTTCTAGCCGACGTTCACGTCGTCTGTTTCGTACATTCTGGAAACGTCGGAATTCCACAGGGATGGTTTTTGGTAGCATCGTCATGCGCCATCGTTTGGTAGTTGCAGGCAGTTAGGTCCACATCAAACTTGAAGCTGATTGTTTTGACGGTCCTCTGAGCCTCTCGACCTCTTCTGCAAAAGGAGAGGATAATATGGAGCTGACCACAGTTACGGAGAAGAGAAAGTGGGTTGCTCAAGGCTGGAACGTGAGATGATTTTAGCCGAAGCAAATCTTTTTAATCTCCGGTTTGTGTTTTAGGTTTTTTTTTTTCCTGACGCTTCGCGCTGACAACGATCGGATTCAGCATTTCGTTTGACCTTTTAAATCTTGGGTCGGAGGTGAGCTTCAGGCCTTTGTTCCGTGGCGGTGCCTTCAGACATCTTTCAATGCCGTGGCGAAACCCAAGGAACGTAAATTTGCTGTAAATACACATTTCCGTATTTATTTCTAGCCACTGCGTAGAATCTTGGATTCAAGGTTTGTATCTAGTTGGCCAAGCGACATTTGTTCTTGCGGTGTTTGTTTTTTTTTTCTGATAGAAGAAGAAGAGGAAGAAGAAGAAGAAGAACTTTATTGGATGACACAATTACTGAAAATTCAGTAGTTTTCATTGTTGGCCATTAATGTAATAATATTGATAACAAATGAAAATGTTAACAAAGAATTCCTAAACCAAACTAAATTATTAGAGAGTTCTATGAATAGTAAAATGATCAAGCTTGGAATTACTAACTGCGTATTTATTACTTATGTTCTTTTTAAAACTCCATAGGGTTGTAATACTTCTTGTGCTATCATCTTACGTGTTCCATGATCGGTTGACGCTCGAGCTCGCATAAAAAGTGCGCGAATTAATGCGTTGTAAAATGGATTTCTTTGCCGATAATTAAGATATGTCTTAGCTCCCTTAAGCAAGCAAATTCTAGAGTTTAATTTATCAATAAGGAAATCAATATGATTATTCCAGTTAAAGTGTTTGTCTCTCTTAACGCCTAAAAGCTTTTAATCCTTGGCGTCTTCCGGGAGTGCGCCACAAAGAGATACTGAGATCAAGAGATGGATTACCAGAATGCAACAGTTTTGTACAGTTCCTATGTTCAAATGTTTAGTCTTTTTCGTGTTCGGAATCATCTTATTCAGAGATAGCTATCTGCTAGTTCTGTCAACGCTGTCTTGAAGACTACGCTGAATAAGCAGCGAGTCACTGTTAGTCTCCCAAATGGCAGTGTCATCTGCATGATCGACATTCGAGTTGGAGATTCCAATTGGAAGGTCGTTGATGTACAGCGAGAATAGTATTGGGCCCAAAATTGACCCTTGCGGAACTCCTCGGGCCAGCACCAGTGCATCAGACAGTGAGCCATTTACGCAGCAGCAATTAGTGACATGTTATTTGTCAATTTTGGAGAGCTTAGACCATACTGGGCAAGAGTTTCCCTCATTAGAATATGTAACTGCCGAGACCCATGCGCCAATGCCGACGCAGTGTCTAGTAAAGTCAATTACAAATCAATTTCGATAAAAAATGCTCTTCTTCCCGTTGAGAATTTCCGTTTCTTGTACTTGCAAGGGTTTCGATAATGTAACAACACCTTATTAACCATTTTTCTCTCTATTATCTGTTAAAATGATCGCTCACGGGAAGTTAAAAACAAAGTAAAATTTCCAACTTTTAGTTCTAAACGTGGTCGCGGTCGCTTACGAGAGGTGGTCGCTTACAATAGGTTGCAAATATAGTGATTTGACTTGGAAAAGTTTGGTATTTTGGAAAACTGGTCGTTGAGGAGAGATGATCGCTTACGAGAGGTGGTCGCAACCGGAGGTTCGACTGTAGTACATAAAGTATTAAGAATTCTATCTGGTGGGAGGCTGACCAGGTTGCTGATTATATAACACCGTCAATCGGGACTATATCAAGAACAAATCCAGATACATGTAGTCGTAGGGTGAATAGTTAGAACTAGGGATCTTCAGGTTTAAAATACAGCCCCCTAAACAGCTCAGTCACTTGGTATTCAATAACGATTTACTTGTACCTGTACAGTTGATAGGATTTCCACTCCATTGCCTAGTCTGCAAACACGTTCTGGTCACATTTCCTTGACTGCTACCATATCCACTTTGACAGCCAAGTACGCAATTTGATCCAGTCGCATTGCCACACGAAAGAGTTAGCAGGATGGCTCTTGGAGGGATGCTCAAAGGCACACAAGAGACAGCTAAATGCGAAATTAACATGTTATGTCGTTTAATCCTGTAATGAAATTTCTTCAAAAATTATATCAATTCTGTTAAATAGCTTTCCGAGCGTTTGTGCGGAGATGAACAGTATATTTGTCACCTTGAAAAACAAGGTTGGTCTTTGCGGTTCATTTACGAAAACTTTAGTTTATGCTGATCTCAGAGGCTTGCATGGAATTGTACTTAAAGAAAAGTTGGCTTGGTACCTTACCATTACACTGAGGCGGTGTTCCAGTCCATACTCCGCTGCTATTGCATGTCCGTTTTGCTGACGCAGTTAGGGTGTACCCACTGTCACAGGAAAAGTAACACGTGTGTCCTGGCAAATTGGCACAGGGCGCTACGCTTCCGTGGACTGGGGGACCCAGCTGAGGACAGCGATTGACTGTTACGTAAATAAATAAAGAAAAATGATACAATGTTAATAATTAAAGGTGCTGCTTGCTATTGGGGCCCATGCAAAATGAACGTTGTTGACCGTGCACGATATCCCTAGCCCTTACACCCAACCCACCTCTCTGCTGTTCCCTACCTAACCGATCGCTCAGACATGTGTGAGGCCAATATGACAATGGAGACGATACACAAGGCATTAAATACAGTTTCAGCTGCTTTACCCTTCGAAATAAGAGATTCTCTTTGGGGGCACAAATGGCACTTGATGGCTGTAGACCGTATTTTCTAGTCCTCGTCCCACCCCTACCACCTACTCCCTACCTCGCTGTCCCTAGTTCAGCACGAAGACGAAGCCAGTTTATAATGAAGACGATGTAGACGACGTTGAGTATAATTTCAGTTGCTTTACTCTACTAATATCAACCATTCACGCTATGGTAGGCTCTCTCACACTCTTTCAATAATTTCATTCATATTGCTCTTAAAAACTCTTGGTCTTTGGCCATCGTAGCTTGATTAAAAATATTAGACAAACAGCATTGATAAACATTTTAAAAACATGCATTTTATGAACTTGACGTTTCGTATGCTAGTCAACATACATTTTCAAAAGTATAACCGGTAAAATTTGGGAAGCTATTTATACTATATCAGTGGGGTCTGGAACCTAGACAGAAAAACTTTTGCAGTAGAAATTTAAGACGTTCCTAACGGGAACTGTCTGTAAAATGAAATGAAATGAAAATAAAAAACTATACTAATAAGGTAACAGCTTTTCGCTGCTGACATTGGCATTCAATGCTGGCTGTAAATGCTGAATGAATAAGGTTTCTTTAACCGGACAATGGTAGTCAGTCGTGCCAGACGCCAAAATGTCAAAATGGTACCATTCGATGTCCTGACCGGTGTTTTTAACGTGATCAGCAATAGCAGAAGAGTGATCACTTTTCAAAAGGGCCTTGAAATGTTTCGTTTTCCGGTCGTGGAGTCTTCTCTTCGTTTTCCCAATGCAGTCCCAGCAACTACTTTGTAAATGACTTTGAATAATTGTGATCGGTTGAGACGGTCCTCGTATGGGAGGAAAGATTTGATGCGCCGTGTGTTTTGAAAAATAACCTTAACATTAACAAAAGAGTAGAAACGATTAACACCAGATTTTAGACACTTAGTAACATGGTTGCTATGGAGACCTAGAGGTAGTAAAATAATAACATCTTTTTGGGGGACTGTTGCTACGGGATCATTTGGCTTCTTCCTGTTCTTGTTCAGGACATCATTGATATTAAAAGTGATGATGCCCTGAGGGTAGCCATTTTGTGGCAAAAGCCTTTTGAGATCATCGACAGCGGATTTTAAGAATGAAGCGGTGGAGCAAATACGAAAGCATCGATACGTGCGCGTGCGAATAAAGTTGATTTTGTATTTGCGTGGTGTAAATGAATGCCATTTGGTATAGAGTCCAGTGAATGTCTTCTTCCGGTAAACAGATGTGGTGAAAGTATTGTTTGCGCAGCGTTTCATTATATAACAAGAATGTCCAAAAACGGAATTTCTTTGACTTGTTCAAATTCAGTGGTGAATTTGATGATATTGTGACGGCTGTTGAGGTACTTCAAAAATCCAGTGGCGGTGTCTTTACTGTCAAACATGGAGAAAGTGTCATCTACACACCTATACCAAAGTGTAGGGTGAAATCAGGGACTGTTAGTTATCCATTTTTCTTCGAAGTGACACATAAAAATGTTAGCCAAAACGAGACCTAAAGGTGAACCCATGGCAACACCATCAATCTGGTCGTAATACCGGCCATCGAGGATAAAGTGGCTTTTCTTTGTGGCAAACTCTAACAATTTCTTTAAAGTAGGACGAGGTATCGCAGGGGAATTGGGAAGGGCGTACACCTTGTCTAGACAAATTTGTATTGTTTCATCAAGTGGCACATTTTTAAACAATAAACAGACATCAAAAGAGCACATTATTGTGCTAATTTGCAAGATTTAGCCCAGTCTGCGAACCGAAATGAACCTTAAACTGTATGTTGATTGGTGGATATAGGCTGAAGTATTGCAACAAGGCAAGACGCCAGGTTGTAATTGTACGTGTTCACTGAGGAAAAAAATAGGGCGGAAGGGGCATCCAGTCTTGTGAAGCTTTGGGAGCTGGGGAAGACCTACCGGGTAAAATCTTTTGGAAAACTGTGTCATCAATTATTCCATCCTTGCGTAGTTTGCAGAGGTAGGAAAAAAGGCTCTCTTCTCTAGATTTAGTGGGATTGTGTGACAATGGTTTGAATTTAGTGTTATCAGAAAGCAACTGCCATTTCCGTTGTCTGGTTTCGTGATTATGATGCCCATGCAGTCATCACTGTGTAGATCATTTATGGCTCTCCACTCATCTTTGCTGAGGATGTTCTTTTCTTTAGAGAAGTCGTAGGAATAAATGTAATTGTAGGAAGTCTTCTTCAGCTGAATTCTTAGGCGATCTTGATTTTCGCTAGTCTATGCAACGTTCAATTTAACAAGATCACGATAGAGAAGTTGGAATACTTCAGCCTATAAAAAAATTTAACGGTTACACTTTTGAAAATGTATGTTGACTAGCATACGAAACGTCAAGTTCATAAAATGCATGTTTTTAAAATGTTTATCACGGCTGTTTGTTTAATATTTTTGCTCTTAAGACCTCAGGAAATTTCTACTCAGGTATGAAGATGTCCCATGGGCTCTTAACCACTAACCAAAGACATCCTGTGGTAAGCTCGTGGAGTAAGATACTGCATCAGGGAGCAGACATAGCGGATTATTAAGCCTATAGAGTAGTTAAAAATGCAGATTGTAATACATTTTTCTGTTTTACGATTTCATTCGTTTGTTGTAGTTGTTGTTCCCATTCAAGTTTCAGCTCTCAGGTTGTAGTTGTGATTTTTTTTTGACCGAAACGTGGGGTAGTGTTTTGTTCGTGTTCGGCGTAACTTTTTCAGAATGCATCAATGCGCCTGCCGAACTTGAGACGATCGGAAATTGATTACAAATTTTCTTTTGTCTACGCCTGACATCTTGATACCCCATCCACCCCGATAGCTCTCCACGAGCTAAAAACGAGAATAAGAAAGAAAAGAGAAAAGAGTGCTACGATTTTTCCCCCCTGCAAAATCTCAGCATATACTAAATTCTGTTCCTTTTCCATGAAACTGATATTTAGATCACCGATAGAATATTTATTTCTATATTCCTTAGAAAATAAGTTAACATTGACAGAATTCCGACCTCTTTTACAATTGTTAGTATAATCTCGTAAGTACCTCCTTGGCAAGTATAGGCATCACCAAGCTTCAGTTCCACTCCCTCAGGACAAAAGCATTGATAGCCTTGAGGACTTGGCAGACATAGGTTACTGCATCCGCCGTTCAACTGCGAACAATTGGTGTATCCTATAGGGCCAGAAAGAGTTATTTCGTTAATTAATATCGCTTTGCATATCGTTTGGCCAGGATGCATTGGGCGCTGTGAGTAATTTAATCTGGATTATCAAACAAGAGGATATGTTGGAGGTTCCCCCTTTCAAGTTATGATTAGATCGATACAAATCAAAACTAATTCAGATCGCTCAATTCAAGTCAAGTAAAGATTCAGGGAATAACAGCTTTTCTGGTGAAGTGGAGCAATTTTCACATTTTTAAGCACTTCTTGCCACATTCAGTCAGCCTACGGTTTGATTGTAGACAAGGTGGTCCCCAGCTTCTTACAAATTTAAAATACAGCACAAAATGACCACAAATCGTGTTGACTTAACAACTGACAGGAGACTTGGAGAGAACTGTTTTGGTGACTTTGTAGTTGCCAAAGTAATTCATGCTACGTTACGTCAGTATAATTTGTTGCCTCTATCACGTATCTGTAGGTGTCTAGTTAAGACTCAAAAAACAATGAAATCAGTTTTGCAGCTGTGTAGACTAACGCCAAAAGCAACCCGTTTCTGAAAAGTCTAATCAAGTAAAGAAAAAACAAATGTAACGCTAACCAAAAAAGTCTTTGGCCTGATCGTAAATGTGCAGTTCCATTGGTCGTCCCATTCCCCGAAAAACTACCTCATTTCGAGAAGTTGTCATGTTGTACTTATGAACACTTTGATTGTGCCAGTCAGACCAGAAGAGAGCATCGCCAAATAGAGCCAGTCCAAATGGGTGCATAGAATCCGATGATAAATCCAGTATTAACACTCGATTATTTCCTTGTAAGTCCACCCTC
>Ga0126343_10001324_pt1 | contig 11424 bp, 10 predicted proteins | sample Cyp2metagenome_FD_92531 | JGI IMG/M metagenome (GOLD analysis project Ga0126343, IMG submission 92531) | Coral microbial communities from Lord Howe Island, Old Settlement Bay, Australia - Cyphastrea 2 metagenome | ecosystem: Host-associated > Invertebrates > Cnidaria > Coral ... | reverse complement strand
GGGGGGGGGGGGGGGGTGGAGAAATGAAGACACATGGTAATTGTCCTAAGACTTTTGTTCCCCATTGTAGCTTGTACTTTCCTGTAGAAGTGTATAGGAAATTGTAACTTAAGGAATAGTGTTAAGTTTTTTTTCATGTGTACATTTTCATCTCATGTACTTTGTCATTAAACATCTGCTTGTTTGTTTGTTTTGTTTGTTTGCTTTAGACATCTCTTTTATTTTATCGTGGTTGTATGATTCCCAATAATGTGTATGCCACAAATTATATGGTCTCAAGGTGGGAATAGTTGTTTTTTGTTAACAGCTGCTGTATTGTTTTGTTCACTGTCTTAGCCCTCCACCTTATGTTATAAGATCTTGTTAGACACAACATGCCATTGCAATTTGGATAAAACAACCTCATAATGCTTATACACGTACGTATACACTGTAAGTAGTGGTGCTAGTACTCAAAAACCCTCTGACTGTGGGCATTTTGACCATTTACAATGTAGTCAAAATTTCCTTTTAAAAGTGAAATGTGCTTTTCTATTCTGTTATACACAACACCTGTATTTGTTGGTCAAACCCATGGAATGCTTAAATGACATCCAAGTAGCTCATTTTGGCAAAGTGTCTCACAAGGATTTTTAAACTGTTGAGATTTATTATGTCATGCCTCCTAGGAAGTGTGCCAAGGTATTGGCAAGCAGCTTGTAGGAAGCAGAGATGAAACTGAAATATAAGGTTCTATTGAGTCTCAAGATGACCAAAGACATGTTTTTACATGTGATGTGGAGAGAGGGCAAACACTCTTTTCTTTTCCTTATATGAGGAAGCAAATTTAGCTTACCAGATTTCAGAGCAATTCCATCGTTAGCATAATGACAAATTGATGACTTAAACGTGGAAGTTTTGTGGAAGAAAATAGCCATTTAAGGCATGAAGAAAGAAATTTATAGCCACTGGCCAGAAATTTGTTTGCAAACTGAGGATTATGCTCAAGTTGGGGTCCGTTGCATTCAAAATATTGCAACTGCTAAATATGACAACTTTTATTTGTTACCATGTTGGCCTGTGCGATGTTGATATTTTGAACGAACCTTGTGAAGACATGAGAAATTCACAATTATAAAATCATATGCTAATAAAGTGTAATGCATTCTTTATATGAATTCCTTCTTCATTCGGTCAGATACATTGTATTGTGTGTAATCCAAGGGTATGCTAACACTTTGAACTGCAGTGTTTTGATATTTCAGGAATGGTTTATTACATACTGATAATTGGCTCATTGTCTAGTGTAACTGTATTTTTTTAAAGGTCCAAAACTCAGAAATATTCTAATTAGAATTTACAGCAGAGTTTGGGGAAAAAAAAGAGAACATTCTGCACCAATTGCAGGCATGTTTGTGTTACCAAAGTTGCACTTCAGGCAACATTTTTTATTTTACTGAGATTAGAGGCTTAAATATATAAATATATGTTTTCCCTTTTAAGATCCCCCAACAGGTACGAGGGAAAATCACACTATTGATGTGTCTGAAGGAAATCCAGCATCGATTTCTTGTCCCGTACTTGGAAACCCTAAGCCCAGTATCACCTGGTTCAAGGGAAATGGCACATCCTCTGACATGATAAATACCAACGGCAGTACTCTGAAGTTTCCTCATACTGTGTTGGCTGATAGTGGATGGTATACCTGCTTTGCCGAAAACTATTTAGGAAACTTAACTGTCACAGTCCAGCTACATATTGGTAAGGTTAAGTCTTTAGATGTCATAGCTGATATAATAATTAATGTGAGGCAGTCATGACTTTTACTCTTTGATCTATAATGGTTCTAAGTAAGTACGTATACCTTGGAAACGAGGTCCATATCTGAAACGTTTTGTAGCAAACTGTCGCATACAACATTGCTCTGACGATGTTATTTTGAATCATTTGGCATGCTCAGACAAGAGGGTGCAAAACTCGTAGTAAAAGGTAAAACTAGTGCAAAAGCATTCATATGAAAATGCGTCCCCCTGTAGGTTATTTTCATGCAATGAAAGGTTGTACACGTAGACTCGTTTGACACAGAGGCACAAGGGTTATACTCAGAAATGGCCTCTTTTGGTTGTTTAACATTTAAAATAAATATTTTTCTAGTCATTGAAAGCCAAAGTACACTCATCAACTCATCTCAGCCAACGACTGAAGGTAAGAGGTTTTGGTTGTGCAGCTATTTATTGAATTATTCCAAATTGATGGTAAGGCCTTTCCCTTTTTTTTTCTCTGTTTAGCGTCGTCCGACTGACCCAGATTTTCGCATGACAAATTGTTTCAAACAATTTTACTTTAATCTGAAAGGTACATATAAGTAGTGTTTTGCCTTATAGATTTTTAGTTTTTTCCCTGTTTTCGTTTTATTTTAACGAAGACATTGATATTTCCTCCCTCCATTGCCGCCATGTTGACTTTGTAACCATACCTTGTTGGTTTCAGGATCTTCGGATATTATGCTGAGGTACTGGACCTCCTATCTCCAGACTCCTTTTCCAATTTTATTTTGCTGCTTTTTTTTCTTTCTCCGACCGACCGACCGACCCAAAATCAGAAAATGACAATAAACGAAAATAAAAGGGAATGGGCTAATAATGATTCATAGAGCAAAAGCATCTTTTAATTTTTAAGCATGTAAGTTGTGTTTGTTCATGATGTAGTTGTTTATGCTCTGCTGAAGGCAGCAAAATTTATTTGGTAGAATAACATTGCTCTTCATGTCTAACAGAGTCTTCTCAAGTCCTTGAATTTTGGCCTCCCTGAATCAGCCAACATGCCTTTCAAGTTGTTGAATGCTTAACACAGGGATGAAATGCTCTATAAAATTGAAATCAGCTTTCTCAATGTTTGCAAACGAAACTATGTAACGTCCCTTGTTTTTGCTCAGCCTTTGATAAAGGTGGTCAGCAATAAACAAAACAACATTTACTAAAAGACATATTAATTGCAATACTACATGTAAATTCTCTGAATGACTGCTTAATTTAGGTAATGATTGTTGGATCATACAATATGTTATTGAACAAGCAAGAGGGCCTTAGCTTATTGGGCCTTTGCAAGATTAAGGACCGAATCGCTGTCAAGGTCCACATAGACTTGAAAAAAGTCAGCGAGCTAGTTTACTGTGGTAGTTATTGTAAGTTGGGTTTATCAAATAATACTGAAATTATCCTCCAAGCATAAGCAACAATATATTTTTGCTTTAGGAGAAAAACCTTTTTTGAGTTATGTTTTGTTAAAAAATACCTTTTAGTTGTCAGTTGTGGTTTATGTTATGAGTGGATAAGTGGATGAGTGAGTGAGAGATGTATGTATGTCACACGACTGACAACAGTGAGATCAGGGCTACTATGAACAACCAATCAAATTGTCGCTGGAACAGCCATCTTTATTTTCCTGCAACTAGGAGGAAGTTTTCTTGTATTGGCCTCATTCTGACATTTTCAATGCAGTGTTTACTGTGGGTTTGTCCAGGACTATGCGGGTGGGTTTGAAAGGAATTAAGGATTCAATAATCAGCAGAGGAATCAAAGTCGTTGGCATACTGTGTGATCAAGACTTTGCTTTTCCCAGTACAATTTCAAATGAAATGACTTTACCTGCTCCACAACTGCAGCTGTAGGAGGCTACTGCAACATAGAGCACTAGGATGGTTAAGGGGATCTCATTTGTGATGGTATTCACCTGGTTTTATGTTACACAAAATTTAATGCTTGAAAAGTTCGTGAATGCAAGACGAGACTCAATCAAATTACGTTTAATATTGTCTTCACCTTTAAACGTACAGTAGTACATGTAATCTCTGTCTAAACCAAGAAAACTTCGGGTGCCTAGCTACATTTATGAAAGAAGGTATTTTGTTTTTCACGCATGCGTGGTTGCAATTAAAACTGACGGATCAGTGACACCTTGACAGTGAGAGTAAACAAACAGAAAACTAATACGGGGGGCTTTTCTTTGGTGTGATCTGGATTAGGTTCAGTGATTCAAGATCACTTAAATTATGGTGCTACTATCCATGGAACATTTGTTCTGTCTGTGTCTAAATGGTTCCAATGGAAGAGTTGATAGATAGCTTTGAACTTAATATGCTTATTTATTTAAGGTAAAAATTATCGCAAAAAATGTGCGACGTTTCGAACGAGCTTCGGTCATTATCAAGCTTAGAAGTGAAGATAAAATCTGCGTACTTATAATATAAAACTAGGAAGCAAGAGTATGTAAAGTATGAAAAATGTATAAAAGGGAGTGTACAAAACATGCAAAAATAACATAATAAATTATTACAAAAGTAGAAAAAGGTAAAAAAACAAACTAACAAAGAGACTAGAACACTTTCGCATGAATTTAGTCCTGTACATTGTGATTTGGCCCCAGTTCATTATTTTAAAACATTTCATAAATGAGACAGTCAAACGTGCTCTTGCATTTGTTTAAGATGGAAAAATTCCTCTTACAAGAGATATCTTTATCTCTCTTTTAAGGAATTTTTCCATCTTTGAGATCCATCTTTTCCATCTTTAACAGTCAAACTTGCTCTTGCACTCCTTCAAGATGGAAAAATTCCTCTTACGAGAGATATCTTTATCTCTCATACAAATAATTTTTCCATCTTTAAGAAGTGCAAGAACAAGTTTAACTGTCTCATTTATGAAATGTTTTCAATTAATGAACTCAGGCCAAATCTCAGTGTACAGTTGGACTCAATTTGTGCAAAAGTGTTTTAGTCTCTCTTTTTGTTTTATGCTTTACCTTTTTAACTTGGAAAATATTTATTATTTTCCAAGTTGTAGTGGTGGGCCGATTTCACTCCGTCACTCATTCACTCCTTCACTCCGTCACTTCCTGTTAGACATTTGAAACCCTGGTAGGAGCTCTCAGTATGAAAAGGCATAGAATGTTCGTGGGAAAATTTGAATTTAATTCCTATGAGAGACTTATGTGGACGTTGCCTGAACTTCATTATACACCTATAAGATGCCACTTAAAACGGAATAGGTTAGATTGCTGACTATTGTTCAAGAGAAGATCCTGTGGGCACATCCAGACTCAACTCACGTAATCGAGAGATCAGCAGAAATCAAGTATCAAAACAGAAATTAAGAGTTTCTTTTAATTATTTTTACTTCGAGTGCACCCTAAACGATACTTTGACAGCTAAAATGGTGATGTTTCGTCGTCAAAACCTCAAGTGAGACCAGAATCCTTGAGTTGTACCCGAGATGACTAGCATTTTACCAGCCTTTGCATATGTAAGAGCTACCCCCCCTCCCCCCCGGTTTTCAACATCTACCGTTTAAGGCAGCTTCACCGTCGATTGCACCATGTCAAGTTAGTTATTGTTTGAATTTTGACCTAAGTTCTCAATATCTTATCGCAGAAACGCTCTGCATTGAATAAATTCTTGCACGAACGTTTTTATAAACAGAAAAATTAGAGAAATATGAAAATGAGTATTATTACTTCCTTTGGTGATCAGACATGCGGTTCTTTCCTCGGTCTCTCGGACAAAGATAACTACTCTGTCAGTCACAAACGGATAACTTTGTGAATGTTTTCAATTGTGGTACATCTCCTGTGCTCTCTAACCATTGCGTTTCGAACTATTTCTTAACAATGCCAGTGGGCTTTCACTTATACTTAACCTGCGGATTAAAGCCTGAAGTCGGTGGCATCAAAATTGTATGTAACTGTTTACAAATGATCCATTTTCCAAGTTGAGTGGCTCATAGCCACTTTGATTTACCTTTGTAGTTACGTTCTTTTGGCATGTTTTTAACACCCCCCTTTTGTGCATTATCATACTTTACATACTCTTACTTCCTAGTTTTACAGTTATATGTATACAAATTTTATCTTCACTTTTAAGCTTGATAATGACCAAAGCTCTGTCGAAATGTGACACATTTTTCCCGATGATTTTTAACTCAAATAAATAAACACATTAAGTACATCTTTTCAAAGCTAACAATTTTCTTTATTTCAAGATAATTATTATCGAAAAGTTTGCGAACTCTTTTGCAAATTATCGGAAAACATTTGGAAGTTCAAGTGCACTGCCCATGGTGTACTGAAGTACTTGTAGTCTTGGAGTTGTGTCTGGAATTCCTCACAAGATTTCTCCTGATCTTTTGTGATCTTCTCTAAAGGCGCGATAATCCACTTGGGATGTTGGGAGATCACTCGAAAAGTTTGTAAATCACTTGCCTAGCGGCTCATGATCTACAAGCTTTTCTCGTGTTCTCCCAACATCCCGAGTGGTTTATTGCGCCAGGAAACCCATAGAAAGAGTGGTCTCTTGCTTAAATGTCATAGAATATATAAGTCTGGATTTGCAAAAACGTAGCCACAGAATTTGACCTGACGCTGATAATCTTGATACAATTCTGTTCCAGAGTTAGCTTTCCACAAAAAAGCTAGGGTTTATTGCAACTGGCATAAAATGAAATAACTCTCCTGTATGCCTTTTGGGGCCAGGAACACTAATTTTACCATCTTTGCATCAATTGAATCATGAATTGTACAATGTACAGACGTCAAAAACTGCAGCCGAGAGCTGATCAAGTTTAGCTTTCTAAAACCTGCATCAACCTTGGACTGAACAAGATCTAGAGCTTCCTTCATTGAGAATTGATTGAACTTCAAACATTAACAAGGCCATAATTATGAGTTGGTGAACACTCAACATGTTGTTGTGTCAATTATGACACCCGGAAGCAATGCAAATAAATTCCTTCCACGCTAGGAAATTACAGACAGTTCTGATACTTTGCTAGGACGAGAATATTTATAATTGATTAAACAAGAGCGTTTTACAACCAGCACTTGAGCCAAATGTTCTTTACTCTGCTCGTCGCCATGTACATGTGTTGCTTGCAAATAGCAATGTCCCGGATGTACTTTGATTTTGTCGAGTATGGGAATGCCATATCCAGATTTAAGTCAAAAACTAAGTAATTTGTAGATAGTTACATGCTTTGCACTAGGCCAAAATATTACTTTTGATCGATCCAGCTTGTTCGCCATACAATGCTGTAACGGCTTACATGTATCTATAGAGCACTCTCAGGATAAGTAATCATGAAACAATTTATTCATTGTTCATGTGTTCATATATGTATAATGATATGTGTATACTAGTAATACCTGCCAGTAGAGGTGGAGTGCCAACGAGTAAAAGCTGTGACAGTTGCGTGCCAAAAACTCGTTCAGAGTGAGATCCACATGAGATCCACATGGAGGATCGAAAGAAGGGGTGCTTTCCATTATGCCAAACCAACCGGTCAGAGATCAGTGGGAATTCCCGAGCAAAATGGAACAACATTTTCCGATTAAATCAGGGCAATCAATAGGAATGGCTCTTGCCACTGTCTGTTTCTCTTCCAAATTTCCTAATTAGGGCAACGAACCGGTTTGTCAAAAATGGAACGACAAATTTCCGTCTGAATATTCCAACCGAAATAAGTGGACCACCTCCAGAGGTGATCCCAAATATTCCGGTCGGAGGAAACTGAAACGGACTTTCCATTTGAATTCCAACCGAAATTTTCAAAATCTTTGCCATAATGGAAAGCACCTAACAGGTCTGGCCTGAACTAAGCCCAGAACTTGTCCGACCAATGGGGTGTACAGTAGACCCAGTACACAAAACGGTCAACAGAGTTGCGTGAAAACAGCTACATTTTTTTTTTTACATCGAGCGACATAAGCTCGACCAGATGCAAGAAACATGTTAGAACATCTGTAGAGAAACATATAGCTTTCTCGAAGTTAAGCTACGGCATCTCCGAAGAAAAACATATGATGACAAATATTATATCCCTGATAAGAATCAACATACTGTGCTTGAAAACAGTACTGATAAAAAAAACCGGGCGCGGCGTCACAATACGTAGAATGCAAGTAAGCAACATATTCATGGTAAATTTCTTATTTTGTCCCTCAAAAGCAGATGCTGCGAAATTTAAAAACATATCTTGCAATAGAAATGAGCGTAAACCGCAAAAAACCGCACAAACACATGACAAATTACAGTGGTGTCAAACCCGACGAAGAGACATGCCGATCAAAAGTGGAATCCAAAATTTTGTACTTAGCACAGTTTGATTAAAATTATTTCTCATCCATTGTTTTCGCAGGTAAAACATTTAAACCCCAGCGTTCGTAGGGTTAGAACGATTCTTAAGTTATTTAGACCAAAAAAAGACTTTGACGCGAATGAAACAAAAAGCAAAGCTGACAGTTTATTCAATCTCTTCACCGCTCCGCTTACATCTGGATAATTTTAGCCTTAGAAGCCTCAACTCTGCTTAAAATTCCTCCTTATAACACAACCAACATGAAGTGCCCTTCGTAAACACGTTATAATTGCACCGAATAAGGATCTCCGATAACTGTTGAATTTTTTCAAGGGTGTCACATGTCCTTGTGTATTTTCTTACCGTTGCACTATTTCGTAACAATGCCAATGGGCTTCAACTTTGACTTTATAACTGCGGATAAAAACCTCCATTCAGTGGCATCGAAATTGCCACTGTTTGCAGACGATCCATTTTTCTGAGTTGAGTGAATAGTGTAACCCCTTTTGACATAAAATTCCCGTAAATTTGCTCTCACCTTTTTCATGGCCCTGGGTGCAACTTCACTGAGTTTTTTTTTTATCAGCCAATCCAAAGTCACTAATTTGTTCCAATGTATTGTTAGTGAGGAAGACGAACCACTTCATACATAAGGGGATTGAAATTTCCAGTGAATAGGGTGTAGTGGGGGAAGGGCTTGGAAAGTGTCCATATGAGGTGTCTACTTTGAGGGGAGCTTTTCCTTGATATTTTACGGTGTTTGTTTTGCTTGATGTTTTTCAGCCTACAGAAACATGAGCATTGTTAAATCTAAAAGTTATACTTTTTGTTTTATATGAAGATGATGAAGATAAAGACATGTTGTTGATTATCGGTATATCAGTGGGAGGAGTTCTTGTGGTTGCTATCGGAGTCCTGGTAATGGCATGGTGTGTGCACCACAAAAAGTGTAAGAGAAAGAGCAATAGAGGTGGGTATTCTTTTGTAGTAAAACAATAGATGGAAAAGGAAGATGGAAATTCTGTTTAAAACCGAAAAAAGGCAATCTGATTCTCAAGGCAATGAAAAGAGATGGAGAGATTGAATAATTGGTGGCATAAATTTGCCCAATATGGACAAAAGAGAGTAAAAAGCCCAGAAGTAAAGATCTAATGATTGATATATTCCTGGAAAATCTAAATGTCATGAAAAAGTTTGTTGCTTTTTAATCCCATTATTAAAATAGTGATTAGTGGACATACTTCATACAATGTATAAGTATTTGATCGTTTGTATTCATAATTACTTGTTGTGTGGACGTAAGTGGGTAAGCACTAGATACAGCATAGGATAAGTTCTTTTTCTCGATCTCAAATGATTTTCATTGAATCAAAATTGCATACCGGTAACTCTTTTTTCTTTATATCCTCTCAGTACTGTAAGAAATATGTTGATACCAGTACAGAGCGTTTAAACCTGTTTAAAAAGAAGTAACACAATTGTGAGGTTGGCGTAGTATGAAAAAATTAACAAATACAGGAGCTACTCTACCAAGGTTTATTCCTTTGACTTTAAAGTGGTATTATGATCAAATTTTTACCCTTTGTTTTTTAGGTGTAATACATAGAATTCCATGAAAGATAACAACTTTGTTTACTGTTTGCAAATTTTAGGTGTATTACATAGAATTCCATGAAAGATAATAACTTTGTTTACTGTTTGCAAATTTCTGCATTAGTTTCAAAGATATTTAAATTTAAAAAATGCGTAAAGTATGCAAATGAGATGACTGATGGTGTTATACACTCAACCCAGTTTTGTAGTGGAGGTCTAGCGGACATATGTAGGAAAGAGAAGGAAACCTATGAGTTGATTTTCTCATAGTTATCATGGCTAGCAGTATTGCTCGTGGGCGTGTACGCACGATGACCTTGGAGTTGCGCAATATGGCGGCCATACTCCAGAAAAGAGGTTGACAGAGACATTCAGCCTTGGTTTATCGTGTACTTCTTTGATATTGGACATCCATGCTATGATCAATTGACACCTGTCAAAACATAGTATCTGCTGGCCAATATCAGATGGCCATATCGCAGGCTCAAGATTACAGCTCATCGGGGTCAATTGTCTTTATGAATTTGACTGCTGATCAAGTGCTGATTTTCCAATTGGATTGCAGGCTTACGTCAGGTTAACTTGTTAAAAACAGGGCTGGATTGTTCTGAAGCAGGATTAAAGATTAAAAGTCAACCGAATTATAACATTTTCTTCTATAGAAATGTTTTTTTTTTTTTTTGCAGCTTTCTTTTGTGTATATGGTGATTGATAAAAAAAACTGAAAATACAAGCTCAGAAAATAATTAAACGGAAAACCTCACCGCAAAGCTTCAAAACTCAAATCAAAATTCTACCTTTTCCTGGCATGGGATAGCTTAATCACAACAACAAACCCGGCCCAGGAGCTACGCTTTTAGGCTGGCCTAAATCTATATATTATCAAGTATATAAATAGAGCTATCTTGGCCAATTTGTAATTGTGAGGTTGCGTAGTGCTGAAAGCAATAACACATTAGCTACTCTACGGAGGTTTACTTCTTTGCCTTTTAAGTGGTAACAATGAACAAATTTTTCCCCCTTGATATTTTAGGTGTATTACATATAACTCCATGAAAGAATGAAAACGACGCTTACTATTTGCAAATATCTGTACTAGTTCTAGATATATTTAAGTTTCAAAATTGTGTTAAGTATGCAAGTGAGATGACAGATGAAGTCATACACTCAATCCAATTTTGTACCAAGTATATAAATACAGCTATCTTGGTCAATTTGCAGCACAACCCATTGAAACTTGGTAGGATAATAGTTCTACAGGAAACACACCCACGGCTATTAAAAGTTATTTACTCTTGGAAACTCACTCTTGTCCAGTCCCCACTCACTTGATGTCAATAATATTATGTCAGTGATTTTCAGCTTCCAAAACATTAAATAAGGCCACAAACTTGAGCTAAAATCTTTGTAAGGTTGCTGGATCAATCATATGAGGCACCAAATGTGAAAATGAAACACCAAAGATGCCCAGAAATGCTTTTAACCCATTGACTCCTGTGCCGCCCGTAACTGCCCGTGACGAACCTTGGCCCTTTTCTCCATTTCTGACGTCATCACTTTTGACCAAAATTGGCATCATCTATACTCAACTTCTGCAGGAGAGAAAGATCTTTCCAATGATGCCTAGTTCACAGTGATCGGCTTATTGGAAGCTGAAATATGCACAAAAATGCTCAAAAAGTTGAGCGAAAAACTCAGAGCCAAATTTCCTGCCACTACACCTAGC
>Ga0126343_10001323_pt1 | contig 11425 bp, 6 predicted proteins | sample Cyp2metagenome_FD_92531 | JGI IMG/M metagenome (GOLD analysis project Ga0126343, IMG submission 92531) | Coral microbial communities from Lord Howe Island, Old Settlement Bay, Australia - Cyphastrea 2 metagenome | ecosystem: Host-associated > Invertebrates > Cnidaria > Coral ... | reverse complement strand
GGTTCGTTTCTGTTCCAATGTACACCACAGATATGTTTAAATTTGAAGTTAGAATAAACGTATGAAGTTGTCCTTTAGTTGCATTTCGGAATAGAAAAATACATTGATTCAATTGAGGCCTTGAGATACTGTACTGTAATTTAATTAATTCCAAGCTTTCGCCGTTTTACGTAGCCTGCGAATACAGCCGCCTCTCATTCGCTCCCGCTACTACGTGCGAAACGCGGAGTCTTCGCGTCTCGCACATAGTGGCGGGAGCGAATGAGAGGCGGCCGTATTCTCAGGCTACGTTTTACGGCATCCCTGATGTTGTCATAGAACGGTGAAAGCTTGGAATTGAAATACAGTACAGTAGGTAAGTTCCTAAAGTGAATCAATTTTTTTTAAGTTACACTTCAAAACAATTCGGTAGAATTTCTCTAAATATATTTCATTACTCTGAAGTACTTAAAAGACTTATCTGTGGAGTACTTTGACAAAAAGAAACGAGCAGTTTTCTAGAATAAGTGTTGATGGTACTGCAACGTTTTACCAAGACTTGTTCAGAACTTGGCTTATTCTTGGTGAGAGGGGGCAAGTTTCTAAAGAAACTGTGGTTGTGTGTTGGTGGAAAGTATAACAAGATAATTTAGTTTTATCAACTGGGTTGGTAATGTGAATTGGCCACCGTAAAGAGATTCGAAAGCTGACATTTCGAGCGTTGGCCCATCGTCAGAGCGAATCGAGGAAATGTGGGTTGTGTGTGATTTATACACAGAAAAATGGAGCTACGCTAGTGGCTGGTGCATGGTAATGCGAAAAACAACAGAATAAATTAGTTGATCGAAAAGCGTTCGTTGATACGTGAGGATTAAAGGTGGCGATTTCAAAAATAAATTTTTGTTCTAGCGTTTTACGGCTTTCCGTACTTCCTTGATGAAGGAAAGGCCGCAGACTGCCATATGTTGCTTAGAATGATGAGGGAGATCAAAGTGTCTCGCGACCGATTTAGATACGTTTTTGTCGTCTTTCTTTAAGTCACGAAGGTGTTCTCTTAATCGGTCGCCTAGTCGTCTCCCCGTTTCGCCGATATATAACTTTTTGCAAAGAGTGCAAGTTATGCAGTAGATGACATTGGTGTGAGGTGTAAGGGAAATGATCAGTGATCTTGATGGGTCGCTTGGGTCGCGATATTTTATCACTGTTGCAAATGAAAGGACATGTTATGCATCGCGCGCGAGCGCATGTAAAGTTCTGGGTTGATCACTTGGTTGGAATGCACTTCTGACTAAAAAGGTACCATTGTTTTTGTCGCAAATAAACACACAAACATGGCTCTCCTGCTTCTGTTGTTCAAGCGGGCCATTATCGCGCCCAACAAATTGATGACAGTCAGCACTACAAACGTAACAGAGAAAACGATATAATTCCATTCACTCTCACATTTCACAAAGCAACGTAGTAAAATCCGGATCCATCATTCTAAAGATACTGATAGAATCTTTTCGCAACCTCCATTAATTTCATTCGTGATCAAACACGACAAAATCAAAGGTGACTTCATGGTCAGAAGTGCATTCCAAACAATCAACCCAAACTTTAACTGCGCTTTTCAATAACATGCGAACTCTAAAATTCAAAACTCAACCGACAACTGAGTTTTTCGCTACCGTCTATCAAATGTTCGGCGGCTCCTCCCAGTTTCCGATTACAACCGACACGCGGTAATCATATCGTTGAGCACAGTTCAGACAACGAAACAAAAACGGAACAATGCTCGGCAGTAGTCGGAATCTGGGATGAGCTGTCCGACGTTTGATTGACGGTAGCAAAAAACGCAGGTGTCGGTTGAGCTTTGAATTTTAGAGTCTGCATGTTACTGAAAGGCGCAGTAAATGCGCTCGCGAACGATGCAAAACATGTCCTTTCATTCTCAACGTTGATAAAATATCGGGACCCAAGCGATCCATCAAGATCACTGATCATTTCACCCGTACCTCAGCCAATATCGTCTACTACATAACTTAACTAAGTTATACATCGGCAAAACAGGGAAACGACTAGGCGAGCGATTCCGAGAACACCTTCGTGACTTGGACTCTAAGACGACAAAAACGCATCAGCTAAACTGGTCGCGAGACACTAATGCCACCAATCATTCTAAGCAACATATGGCGGTCTGCGTCGTTTCCCTTTATCAAAGAAGTACGGAAATCCGCAACACTTTAGAACAATTTATTTTTCAAATCGCCACTCTTAATCCTTACGGTGTCAACTAACGCTTTTCATTCAACTAATTTATTGTTTTTCACGTTACCAGGCACCAACCAATAGCGTAGCTCCATCTTTCTGTAAATTGACAGACCACACACAACCCACAATTCCCCGATTTGCTCCAACGACTGGCAAACGCTTGAAATGTCAGCTTTAGAATCTCTTTACGGTGGCTCATTTACATTATCAACCTAGTTGATAAAACTAAATTATCTTGTTACCGGTACTCTTGGTGAGTTCATCTGGTTCACTCAAATGGTTGGATTGCAAAGTAAAACAACACGCGAGGAAAGATAACAAAATTTTATTGAAGTAAAAATTCTCTCTCTTGTCCATTACTTTTATTAAAAAAAAAATTAAAAAAATATTATAATCTAGCCAATCTTGTCCCTGCTCTTTGGGTTGCCTACACTCTGCTTCTCCAAGTCGGTGTTGCCTCGTTACTCCTCATTAATATTCCAACTTTAAAATCCTGGTCTGTTTTATCTGATCCTTTCATCCAAGCCGGTGACAGTTAGATACTTGGAAGAGTTGACCGTTTGCTCTTAAGTGGGGTAGACAACGTAAAGGAAAGTAAGAGTTTGCTCCCCATGCCTCCTGGGTCTCAGTCTTGATTTGTCACAATGCCACACTCAAGTAATTTTGGAAGTAATGAGTTGAAAACTAATTAAAATGCCAAATTTGGTTCAAGATGCTAATCCGCAAGTCAATGCAACGAAAAAATAAAAGATTTGCCTATATGCTCGCCCTCCCGGAATGGTTTTGGATGAAAACCCATTTAAGATGGAATGTCCGCAACCTGGACAAGAAAAACTGAAGCGCTCAGTAAAGTATGGCGCTCAATTTCAGCGCATCACCGTTGAAATCAAAGAAAGATTTGAACACAGAATCCGCCAGTCTGACCTCCGACCAAACCTCCGACCGACCGTCATTCCATAAACTTCACCAAAGAGCACAAGTCACTAAAAGTCTTTCATCCGTGAAGCTACCGATGACAGGTTTCTCTCTTTAATTTGGATGAAAGAAATTGGCCAATCATTATGGCAAAAAGCTTTAGTTTTAAATTTAAAAACTATTGCAAAAGGTTTTAGTTTATTATGCTTATTCAGCTTGTTTGTTTATTGTCGTATTTCATACCACGTGACGTTACCCTGGAGAATTGCTTATTTAAATGCAAATCAAATTTCCGTGCGAATGAATGAATAATTAGAAAGACAATTCTCCAGAGAACATCCGTGAACTGAAACGAACAATTAACAAACGAAGCCGAGTGGGTCTTGTTATTCAAAAATAAAACAAACTAGCCGAATCTCTGTTACCAATCTAACAATTTTGGAGAAAGTGTGAGCTTAAGTTATGTTGTGTTTAAGTGAAATTTAACACTAGAAAATTGTGGAGCAATGAATTTTATCGCGGTTATTCCTGTTCCAGGCTCTCGGTTAGTGAGGATGATCGAAAAAGCAAGCGTGCGACAAGCGGGATCAGCGGCGAGCGGAATACGGGAGGGGAAAGGAGAAGGTCTTTTCCCTACCAGGCCCTACTCGTCGTCCGTTCGCTTTTTCAATCCTCCGCACTGACAGAGAGCCTAGAACAGGCTAAATTTGGGAGAGGTTTGGCTTCAAACTGTTTTAAAATTCAATTTGACTCAATAATTCTTATTGCCGAGGTTAAGAATATTTTTGTTAACCTAACATTCCTATTGAAAGAGATTGTAGATTCCTTCGCATCAATGACTCCTCTGCTCACCCAATGTCTCTCTTCCCTCTGGGGAGGAGCATTGCGTGACAATCCGAGGAACTCGGAATTTAGAGAATTTCTCTAGATTTTAGGAAAAGGAATTGAGCCCACCTAAAAAAACCCTCAAAACAAACGTTTATGATTATGAATTTTTGTCTTTGCAAAAATATCATGAAATGCTATATCGATTTAATTTTTTATCTATATAAATTACTTGCTGGTGAAAAGTTCTGAATTCTTTCTTAATTGGCTTGATTGGATAGAAATTGAATAAGCTAATAAAAGTGCTTATATTAATGCAAAATGTAAGAACTGCTCTTCATCGACAGACTAATTATCTGTTAAATGGAATGCTGCCATTTTAACTAACAGTTAACAAGCCTAACAATGGAGAATTATTCATTAACACCTATCATATATTAGTTTCTAATTAAATAAACCTCAATTGACAAATAAGCTAATAACCACTCCAGAAACTTCAGGAAGACTGGGCATGAGCTGTTCAGCATGAGGGTCTCTGGGATTGTTCTGGTAACTAGCATGAGCTAGATGGTTACCAAGGCAACCATTGACCATTCACAGCTCATGTTGGTTACCATGGCAATCCCAGAGACCTTAGTGCCAAACAGCTGGTGCTTACTAGTCCTCCTTCGTTTGTGAAGTGTCAATTAAACTAATGAAAGGAATTCTTAGAAAATTAAAAATTGCTATGTTATAAGTTCAATGAAAATGACACAGAGAAAGAAAATAATTAAGTTTAAGATGTGAAATTTTTCAAAAGGAGCAAATGAAAATTTGATATAATGCTTAGCAATAATTTTTTTAAAATTATCATTTATAATTGGCCTATAGGATTAAATATTATTATTTTAAAGTTAAAGTTTATGTTTATATGAAAAACTAGAAAAGAGAGGAAACCTGACCCCGTAGCAACCCAATCAGAGAGACCCCCAGTGACTCAGCTCAATTTAATGTCATCTGTGAAAATCCAATCAGGTCAGACTGATGAAATTCAGTGATCTCCCCTGTCTAAGCTTTCTCTAGAGATGCACCTTCCTTGACCTCCACAATTCAGCACTCCTGTTTTACGTCCTTGGTTGTGGAACATTTCCTGATACATTGACTGCAAATAAGCATCTTGCTGGGCCGAAATTGATGGTGTGGTATTGTGACAAATTTAGTGAAACCCTAAAGACATGAAAAGCAAACTCTCACCTTCCTTCACACTGTCCACCTCACTTGAGAGCAGACGGCCAACTCCTCCAAGTGCCCAACTGTCCCCGGCTTGAATTACAGGATCAGATAAATTTTCCCAGGATTTCTCAGTTGGAATATTTCAGAGGACATCAGAAACACACCTTCTCAGAGGCAGAGCTTCCACAACCCAGCAGGGACGTGATTGGCTAGATTTGAATATGACTAATCTTTGGTCTTGATGTGTGTGCCACCTTCTGTCCTGGAATTAAATAATAACCTAACAACTTAAGTAGTATGATACATGCAAGCTCATTAGCATTATAAATAGACTAATAAAGGAAAATGGTTCTTTCTTAGTGACAGAAGTCTAGAAAAGTTAAAGCCAGAAACCTCAACCATGAGCTGGCTGCACTCAGAATACTGAGCATAAATAAAATTTCCTGTCCTGAGAAATTGCGAGAATTTATTCAAGCAACCGAGAAAGCCCAGACATATAGTCCTGATAAATTCTGAGAATTTTGTGGAGCAACAGAGAAATCACTGAAAAACCTTTAAAGGAAGCCAAAGAAAACCTTCATTTTAGCACCAAGAAAGAACCAAGAAACTAGTCCATAAGCACGTAAATTTACATTGGTTTCCATCAACAGTCTGCAATGTCTACTGGTAGTTCTTAACAAGGATGTAAACGTGTTTGTTCATACTTACGCGAGGGAATCATGATTTGTATCTAGATAAACATAAAAAAACATAAGAACTAAGAAATAAGGTAAAATGCAGACTGTTGATCTAAAAGTGTTTAGCATTAACATTAAATATCATTGTTACTCAAGAAAAATGCAACAAAATTTGAGAGAAACTTCAGAAACAAAAAAAAGCCCAATTCTATTAAAATAAACTGAAAGACAACCTTCAAATTAAATTCTGCTTACCACAATTCTAAATTCAGTAAGACTGACTCTCGAAAACTATCCCACAAGCAGTGGTGTCATGTTTTCCGGCTTAAGGCCAAGAACATTATTTTGCCTTAATGAAATGATGTAGTCAAAAATGTAAAAATATGGTGCAAACAAACTTGCTTACAGTTGGAATTTTTTTTTTGGGCTTGAGATAAGAGGATATTTTTTGGCTATTAATAGTAACTGTTAGTTTGTGCTAATGAGCTTGCAGATCCACTTTACAATGTTTCCATCGAGGTTGCTCAACTTACAGTGGAGTACCAAGTTTACAAACCTCCAAGGGAAACAAAAATTGGTTCAGAAAATCAAAGAGTTTGAGAAATCGGGGGTAAAATGACAGTATTCGGCTGAGGAGGGAAAACAAGTTTTGGTGCGAGTTACTGGGAGGTTCGAAAAACTGAGGGTTCGAAAAATTGGCATTCCATTGCATACTTAAAAATTTTCCCTTGCTTATGAATTAAACAACCACTACCAAGCTGCCATGCACTTTAAAATGCTAAAGATGAATCAAAATTCAGGAAATCATTTTTTTTAGCGACTCCCAAAGAAAATTAAATTGTTTCCTGCACAAGAAGGATTAATCAATAACAAGCATCTTATGGTTATTTTAAGAAAGCTAGAGTAAGTAGTAAGGTTGAGTGGCAGCATGATGTTGATTGTTGCTTGAAAAGAGTTAAAAAGTGATTTTTTTTTGCTTTTATGAAAGACGTGCATTGTACACTAAGATGAGAAGTTTAACAAATTGAGTGTGGTTTAGCATGGTCTGTACTCTTATTGACAACAATGCATGTCATCACAGTGGTCAAAATGTTGTGGACTCTTGTGGACTCCCGAGGTGCAGCACAGAGTCCACTACAAATTTTGACCACCGTGTTGAGACGCATAGTTTTTGATAAGAGCACAGACCATGCTAAACCACATTTCGATTTGATTTTTACCACAATATCAATGTCAAAATAAAATGCATTTTTCCAGAGCATAAGCTGAAAAAGGCATTGTGCAACACACTGACATGAGCAGCTGCTGAGATTAGCTGCAATTGTGGTAAAAAATTCATATAGAAAGCTATCCTTAGGGCCGTGAAGTATTTACTAGCTATATTCTAAGAGTTCTACCAACTAATTTCTATTAATTTGTCATCCCATGCAATTTGCAAGAGCTAAAATTAAAAACTGCATCCTTTTCATAATTAATTTGCTGTAAGTTACTCAATATGGTTCCAATTGTTACGGTTAAGGATGGATCCTTAGGATATGCCCAATAAGACAGTTACCAATAATTTAGTTTCAAGCTGTTTTTTTTCCTATAAAGTTAACATAACTTTGCAAATCTGTAAATTTGAGTCTTGTCAGAAGAATTGAGACTTACAGATAGCTACCAAGAAAATAAAAAAAAATAATTTACTAACCAAGTGTCTTTCTTGTGTTTGCAAATAATTTGTATTTTGAGTAATAAACTCGTAATCATAGTTGAAAAGTGAGTTTGTCGTTAATCTGCAGAGACAACTACAAACAGTATAAAAGACCTATGACTCCAATCACTGACCCAATTAACATAAAAATGTAACAAAAAATGTAAAATGATGCCCACTGTACAGCTATGGTGATATTCAGTTGCAAAATGTTTGCAGATAATTTTTCTTTTCGAAAAAAAAGCACTTATTTGAATAATGGTGGCACACACACTTAATATCATGTAGCATTAGATAATAATTAGTATCTAACTCTGTGCTAAATCTTTGCATTAGTATGCAGCTTGTGTAGTTACTGTAGTCTGAAAAGTATCGGTGATTGTGTTACAGAGTAGGTTAGTTGGTGGTAAAGCCTACAATGTCATTGACATCTTAATACTGAAGTCAGGTCTAGTCTGTTAGGTTTTTCCAGGTCACAAATAAATTTGTAAGGTGCAAGTAGTTGTTGATTTCAGATGTTATCAGTTTCAATCCATCCATTGTTAGTCCAGATTGTGTTGGCTCTGTTTGAAGTGAAAGTTTGTTGGTTGGCTTGTTGACGTCATGAAAAAGTCATTTGTAAGAGGAAGTGGTTGTTTGTGTCAGATATTGTTACCGTGCTCGTTCTGTCTGAAGTTACAAAATAATGTTACAGTTTGTTGACTTGTTTAGGTCATGAATAAGTCATACACTTGTAAGATATACGTATAGTAATTATTGTTGATGTCAGTTAGCTGTAGTCAGTTTCAATCCATGTGTTGTTAGGCAAGTCAGCGCTGGTTCTGTTCGAAGTTAAAGTTTGTCGGTTGGTTTGTTGAGGTCATAAATAAGTCATCTATTGTAATATTTTAGAAAGTTTGTTGGTAGGTTTGTTATGATCATGAATTAAGTTATTTTGTAAGGTTTACATAAAGTTGTTGGTGTCAGATGTTCTCAGTTTCAATCCATCTATTGTTAGTCAACTTTATGCAGGATCTGTTAATTGATTGGTTTGCCGAGGTCATGAAAAAGTCATTTGTTGTTAGCAAGGAGGTGTTTGCTCTTACTAATAAGTTTGTGACTGTATGTAGTGTTCTTAATAAGTTTTACTTGCTCCAAACCAATGCAAGAACCTAGTCAAAGACTAATTAAGTGAAGCTACCTAAAGAAATAACCAGCTAACCTGAACAGGGGTTGTGGAACAACAGCTGGGTGAAAAACCTCCCCATACGTCCACTTGCTCCTAGGAGGAAAACCCCAGGCCAGCTGTACCCCATGTTCAAAGGCCTCCCGGGCAGGGCCAATTTATTCTAATTAAATAAACTATACTTATGATACCATACACCATCTTGTCAACTTTTCTACAAGGTGACTTGAATCTTTAAACATCCTCATCCCTGCCTGCCCTCTTGTCTTTTCCCTGGCCTCTGAGTCTGTGCTGTCTTGTGATGCTTTCTGTCTGGTCCACCATCTTGTGATGAAAAAAACACAGTGATAGGTTATTTTGGAATCCAATCTGAGATTTATAAGACCCGACAGCATGAAAGCATAATAATCAAGCCAATGATGGAAAATGCCACATATAGGAAAAATTGCAAGAAAACAACAATTTCCTTTAGCCAAAAAGACTCCAAAAATCAGTTGGCTTGATACAAGGCTGTTGCCTTACAGGAGCCCAGCAGCCTGGGGCACCCAAGAAAGTGATTTGGGCGCCTAAAGTTTTTGCAGCAGCTCCCAACACATTACCTGAGCTCCTACCTTCTCCACTTTTGCCGTTCTCGGCTCTTGAAATATTTACTAAGCAACAGCCTTGCTTGATAGCTCAGTTTGTAGAGCATTACAACAGTATCACAGAGGTCAAGAGTCGAATCCCATTCAGGCCTGAATTTTTTTTCAGGCTTTAATTTTACAACTGCTCAAGAGCCAATTCCTGTAAATACTGAGAATGAGATGACAGTCGCGAAATCTCAGATTTATTTTTATTTTGCCCAAGGAACCTCTATAGCGAGTTGTTTTTGAAAACACCATTCAAAGGTCCTGAAGGACTTTTAATTAGTAATTAAAATAGAGGAAAATGCCATGCAGTTTCTTTTTGCTCTTCATATCAACGTGATGATATCTATCTAAAGCACTAGTTTGATTGGCAAAAGCTTAAAGTGTAATAATTGCTTTTTTTACCTGTTTTCTATTATAACAGCAGAAATGACGACAAACAAAGTGCTTTACTATCAATTATTGTTAAGTTTGAAGCTAGCGATTCCTCACAGGGTATGGCTATTTTTTTTCGTTGCCAAATGGGAATAACCTTCAAATACTTAACGCCTTGTATCCACTTAACTTGAGCTGCTTTGTGTTCTCCGCAAAAAGTAAACAACGGGTGTGAATTTTGCATGGACTTTGAAAAGGATAATTATTGTAATGTACTAACCTCACAACTTCAAACAATTCCTGGCTGGGGCTGACTCCTTCCATTAACCGGTTTACCAAGGATATTGCGCCCTGTTCCAAGTCTTACATACATGACCTACCTATATAGCAAGGATAAAATGAGGGTCATTGTTCTATTTTTTTTTTCTTTCAAGAGAGGGGGAGAGAAGGAGAATGCTCACTTCGAGTTTTTGGCATAATCACACATTATTTTGCCCTAATGTTGAAATATTCCACAAAACGTAAAATATTTGATAGTTATATGTCACAGAAAACAACCACCTTCACCTTATTCTGCAATTCATTCAGACGTGGAAAATGGAAACCGCCCATAACAACGATTGATGGATAACAGTCTACATTGTAGATTAATAGCAACTAAAATACACAAATAATTAATTTGCATTGGTTCATACATACGCCAAGCATCCAGTGACTTGGTCCACTGAACTGACTAGGGAAAAGCAGGTTTTTGTACTTTGAGATATCCAGCCAGTAAGGTGAAATAGCAGTTTATTATACTGTACCTCATCATTAATTTTAGGCAGCCGGGCTTCCAGCTACTGTCAGCTGGCATAAGGTCCACCATCTGGGACCATTCAAACTCTGACATCTCTTTTTGGATTGTTTTGATATCTCTCCAGAGAAAGGCACCAACTTTGCGAAAGGTGCAGTAACGTCCCTCCACACCTCGTCAACCTGAGGAGAAGAGGGAGCGAAAGTCCTTCACTTCTGTGCTATAAATCACAGTTTTTACACTAACATAATTTATCTATTTACTTGATCTGTCATTCAATTTGTGTATTACTGCAGCAAACGATTTAGAACCACAGTTTTTTCCTTCTACTAGTCATACTTACATGTATTAATAGTAAACTGTCACAAGTACATACCGCAGCTTTCTTTTTTGCCATTAATTGCTAGCCTTCCTCTGCATTCGCTAAATATTGTGAAGGTATCTTTTATCACTGGAAAAGTTTGGTTCTGCCAAAATTTCTGCTTAAGTTATATTCTGCTGTGGTTTTAATGTCATGCACCGTATAAATTTGGAAATTCTATCAGACTTAAAGGGGCTAGGTCATGCTATTTTAGGTAATTTTGTTTAATTTTGCTAATTAGTCATAGTAATTTTCTTGGGCATTTCTGTCCAAGGGGGAAAGGTGCATGAGGTTAACCCTATGTGAAGCACCAACCCGTGAAACAAGGCCAGACCACAACACTGGGAATTTCATCCCCTACTCTTTCCAATGAGTGTGTGGGTTCTTTAATGTCCCCTGCTAACCATATAACACTGAAGATGCAGGAGACAGGGTTTACAGTCCTTATCCGAGAAGACCTGAACGTCTAACCATTTGCAGGTGTCATTACAAAGGCAGCACATTCTCCTCAGTTATTTAAGGGTGGAGAAACTTAACTACAAGTCTGG
>Ga0126343_10001322_pt1 | contig 11428 bp, 10 predicted proteins | sample Cyp2metagenome_FD_92531 | JGI IMG/M metagenome (GOLD analysis project Ga0126343, IMG submission 92531) | Coral microbial communities from Lord Howe Island, Old Settlement Bay, Australia - Cyphastrea 2 metagenome | ecosystem: Host-associated > Invertebrates > Cnidaria > Coral ... | reverse complement strand
TGAAAAACCCCCCCCCCCCCCCCCATGAAATTTAAAAAGTAAAATCATTGCAGTCTGAAAAACATAGAGTATTGTAAGCCAGTATGAGCAGTTTTGACACTGCACCAGTTAAGTTATGAAAATAGACAGAATCAGATCCCCTAAATCATAGCTGACGTTGCCTTGACTGTTTGATGAATTCAAAGGTAGTTGCATGGTCATTAGTGAAGGTCTGAGCATATTTACAGGGTTCAACGAAGGGGGCTCTGGTGGCATACTCCCATGTGAAAAATTGAATGTTCAGGAATTTTATTTCAATCACTCTAGCAGGCCTTTGCGCTTTCGAGGGCCATTAGTTTATCGGTTTAGTCACTGTCAAATGTTACCCTCTTCAATAAAGTCTACTCTACTCTCTCTACTCTATAGATGTTGTCATCACAACACCCACATTCAAATAGAAATAAACAAAGCCTGAGAAAAGTTACTCAAGAAGGTTCAGCTATATTCAGTATATTTAGCCGCCAAATTCTTACCAGATGTTTAGTTCCTGCTGCACGGTTCCTAGCATAACAGGGGAGGGCGGGGGAGGTCCATTAAAATTCTAAAGCTTCATAGTTCATACCCAGGTTTTTCCCAGGATTCCAATTGATTTTTCCAGGACTCTAAAATCCATGTTATCCTTTCTCTCCCGAGGTCTCAATGTTAATTCTCCTTACTGCCTGCCATACATTTCATATTTTTACTTGACTTTACCGGTAACAGATTTTCAGAACTTTCCAGGACCAGATCGCGTTTCCAAAATGCCACTATAATAATCCTCTGAGAGCTTGCAGGTTTTCCAGCACCCGCACAAACCCTTTTCGAGACGCGAGGAATGCTATTTAGGTATTCTGGCATAAATTTTGCACTATACAGATGCTATCATTAAATACCTGTCAAAAAAAAGCAAGGAAGCAAAATTAAATACAGTCGATCCTCTTGCAAGCAGCCGCCCAAAATGTCAAGCCTAGGTGGTTGCTTACCGGAGGTGGTCTCTTACAAGAGTTTACCGGTAGACCATATTGTGTTCAAATTTTGCCTCATTAGCATATGGTAACTGCAGAGACTGACCCCATGTTTTAAATGTTTTGTCCATGTCAAAACTCAATTTCGGCCATACAATATCACAATTTTTTGCAACTGTCTTCCTAACTTACTCACTTTTTAATACCTCCCTTACATGTCCATACCACCAAACCTGAAGTGCCACGTATTTGTCGAGACAAAACTTCGCTTTATCACTAACAGTAAATCGAGAACTTTGACTCTCGCCTGACCTCTTTATTGCTACGGATAGACTGGTACCATGTTTTATCGATTCAGACTCACTGGCACAAGAGTCCAGATATGCCTGGAAGGTTTCTACTAACTCACCGGAAACTCTTTCAAATACAACTTCTTCTCTCAATTCTTTCCCGGAGGCACAAATCTTCCTTACTTTCACAACCGAGAGCTTCATCTCTTTAGACGCCATTTTGAACAGGCTTGTTTTGCGAGGGATTCACGCGAGGCGTTCGCGAAAACCGCGCTCGTCAGAGTTTCCTTATATGGGTAAAAATTAGAATAGTGATTTTCATTTGTCGCTAATAATCGGCAGCATGATTTCAAACAGATAAGGGAAGTTAAACGCTTCTAGGTGATATGCTTCTGATATTATACATGGTATAGTTTTTAAGTCGTTTCACAATATTTTCTCGCCATGAGGTGCTCTTCTTAGAGAAAAAGTATGAAAAAAATAATACAACATCTTTACGATGACACACTTAATTATGTAAATAATGATCCGTCTTTACCATCTGAGGGACACTGCTTGGAAATCGACCTCGAGTCTCAATGATCAGCAGGTACCCATCAGTTTGTTTCCTGTTAGGAAGCAGGGTGAAGAGCGGCCCGGAAAGAAATATTAAAATCCTCGAGTTTTCTCCACCTCCACGGTTCGATTTTTGTCGACGGTCCCCGCAAAGCCATCACCTAGAAAGGGGGCTGCTAAGAAACGTAACGCCGACTTCAGCGGTGAAAGAAATTGAAATACGTACAAACACAGTTACAAACTGAAATAAAGCTCATGTCTTCTCCTTTTAAACTACTACCTTCAAATGGTTCTTCATTTTGAACATCCAAGCAAATATCATAGTCAGCCAGAGAATGTAGCTGTGCTTCCTCCACAGAGATTACTTTATCATCTTCCACATCAGGTCTCTGGAACGAAAAAAGATATTTAAAAACAGTAAACAGCATTTTTACCCTTGTTCAGACAGCTTGTTTATGTGCTAAAATGGCTCAGATTTGAATCGTGCGATCATCTCAAACTTTCAGGTGTTAAAATTCTCTGTTTCTGCTTGATTTTCGTAAGAAATTTAGAGGTTTATGATCCACGAAATCCACAATAACCCCCCTCCCGCCTTTCCTCCGTTGAGTTTCCTGAAACAAACCTCCCCCCCTCCCCCCCCTCTGCAGTACAATATATATAAGAACTACTATTGTCCACTTCTTGCCTCTCACTGAGCTTGGTCTGGTAAAAAAAGGTTCGACATGGCTTATCTTTTAGGCGGGTTTATCAGGAAATTAATTAACAATTATTCACCGAAGTGGAGGTAAATATCTATCACTTTCACCGACACTGAGGTGAATAATTGTTTTAGTATATACCACACAAGCTGAATAATTAGCGGACCAATTCGTTATTTTAAGTGTGACAAGCGGTCGGAAATTTAAAACTCTCTCGCACTGGTTTCTCGGAGGTGAATAGTACTGGCTAATCACCTCCGAGTGAACCAATCAGATCGCGCGAAAAGCACTATTCAGTTGTGTGGTATATTCTAATATTATTTAGCAATTATCATGAGGTTGAGTAGGACAGGCTGGTTATGGTGAATTATGCGTGTGGTTTTAAACATTCAGAAACGGGGAAATATTTTGAATGAATAATACTTTTTTATAACATGCCATAGAAAATACAGCCAATCAGAATACTGGAAAGCGTTCCCAACCTTCCCATTACGGTGGATGGCCGCTGTATTTTCTATGTATTCCTAGATTCCTGTGTATTCCTAGCAAATATAAATGGCTCGTGGAATATTCCATGGCCGTACCATGAAATAGTGTTGCATAGCTAGTATCTACGTTTCACCTGGTATCTATGATGATCATCGCCTTCTCTTATATTCTTGTTTTCTGCTTCACTGTCTTTGTCTCTAGTGGATACTTCTGAGGACTTTTTCGGGTGATATTCAAATTTATGCCCTTTTCTGTTTGGATCAAAGTAATGCAGCAGCGCTTCCTCGTGAATTGCTCTGTGCTTTTTGTTCCAAGAAAAAATAAAGCTCTTTCTGCCATCCATGAGCTCTTCTTGAAACTGTGAAGAAATCTTCCTTCTGGCCCAACGTGAAATGACAGATCTTTCTTCTTCACTGGCATTGCTGTACTGGTCGTCTCCACCGATAACAATAAGAACGTTTTCGCCTGATTGAAAACGAAAGGAAGTCGAAAATGAAAAATAGGACCACGTATGTTCAGGGACACCCAACGGATCGTTTCCGTACATTATCTGTTTCGGATGACCTTTAATCCCCTCTGACTTTCTTAAGAGAATTATCACCTCGAACTTTCGTGATATGAGCCAATTTAATGTCTGTTGTTTTCGGATTGTTAAAAATGCCGTTTTGGGTACCGAAAAAAGTTCAACTATCATTTTCGGAAAGGCGGCAAGACCTAACGTTTTCGGGAAATAGACAAAAAATCCCTAATAAATTCGAGAATACTTAAGTTCCCCTAGAGTATCCGAACAGATAAAAAGTTTTAAGCGCAATCTAAAATTAACCTATAGATTCGAGAGAGACTGGTCGTCGGTGCCCCTGCATGTATGTTAATATTAGGGAGCTTAAGGTGTTTCGATACAGTTTTTCAGAGGCCATACCTATATTTTTCAATCGTCTTAAAAGAGTTTTTTTCCTCGTCCGATCGCTTTAAAATTTTCACCAAAAATTGGCGTTGGATTGAAATTTGTGAAAATGTAGTTTTAAGCAAAATCGATGTTACTATGTCGACAATAAACAAACAAAATGAAAATTGATAAAAGCCGAATTTTGCGCAATCTAGACCCGCTACTAAAAATCCAACACTAGGATCTTAAAGATTGGTGTTTAGCAAATAACCTCCGTGAGAAGTAAAAAATTCTGTATGTTTGAATTCAAACAAAACGTAAATATATTTCAAACCTCGTATTTTCAATAGCCGTGATAAATTATTTAATAAAACAGTTCAAAATAACTTAAGTTAATCTTATGAAGCGTCGGAATGTTGCTAAACATGATATTTCGATGCTAGGAAAGTTTGGTGTATTTTCGTTCTTGCGATCTTAAAAACCAACCTGCTTTCTCAACACCTGTCTAAGTGCAACTGTATTCTAAATCTTGACTTTTAATGAACCTTCAATGTTTGTTACAAATTTCGCTGGTAAAATGTACATTCATTTTTGACCAGGCGTCGTCCCCAGCGCCGTCGTCATCGCAGTTGCTTAAGCCCACTAGAGCTGAACAATAACCACACTAAATCAGACTAAATCAGACTACACATATATTTAAGCAATAGACCACTCTTTCTATGGGTTTACCGGCGCAGTAAGCCACGCGGGATGTTGAGAGAACACGAAAAAAGCTTGTAAATCACGAGCCGTTAGGCGAGTGATTTACATGCTTTTCGAGTGTTCTCCCAACATATCCATGCATGCATCCCAAGTGGTTTATTGCACCGGTAAACCCATAGAAAGAGTGGTCTATCGCTTTTATGAAATAACTATGGAAAAAGTCTCTCAATGAGATGAAAATTATTGTACTTTGGTGATCAAGTTGCTTATTCTCATCAAAATCATGAAAAGACGCGACAAACCAATCACATCGACTGATAGAATGAAAACACAGACTCTCTGCCGGACACGAATTCAGCGGAGCAAAGCGTACTGACGAAAGCATTTCACGCTAAGAAAGTAAAGGAAAAGCTTATCGGTGAAAGTCAAAAAGCTTATTAATTAACTCAAAAGTATTATGACGGAGAAATGCAGGGATTCATGAGTGGAGTCGAAAGTAAAAGGCTTTACGAAAAGTTTGCGAGTAGGCCAGACTTCATGAATAATTTCATGTGCTTGGCGAAGCGATTCAAAGCAGTATTTAAGGATAACTTTCCAAAGTTTTGCGACTGGAATAAAGGTAAGTAACAGGAACGCTGCCTACGAAATTTATTCAGAATTTATTTACTTATGCTGAAGGCTATGAAGTCCGTGTTTCTCTTTATGTTTTGCTAAAGGAAAACATTGCTTAACAGCTAAGCTCATAGAAATCAGTCAAATTCATTTATCGTGCAATGCATGCATTCATTGAGTTTAAACTCAAAATTTCTTAGAGAAAGAAATCTATTCCCTGCTTTTTTGACAATCTAAATTGATGAGTCAAGCCCAGCTGACTTCGTCCTCCACAGTCCGTGGCGTAAGTGTTTAAAACTCCCTTAATCTTAATCTAAAGCTTAACCTGAGTCGGCGTAAAAGTTTTCCTGTGCAAGAAAACAAAAAGCTTGATATGCCGCCCATCTTCTAGTCCTGTTTTTCCTTTCAAATTTCCATGTGTAGGTTGAACGAAAAGACATTCGCGTTATTGATTTCTCAGCCAGTGAGAGGCAAAGCTGCTTATTACATTTAGTTATCGCTAGAGTTCCGAGTTCTCTAATTCCCGCTTAAGCTGCCATCGCTCGGAAACCGTGGTTTACCGGTACAATAGAACATAGGTTTAGCAACTCTCTTGACCAATCAGAGCGTGCGTAGTATCTCAGTTATCTTATAAACAGTATTAGTGCATATGTCTTTAGCTTGGTTGAACTAAATTTTACTCCTTGCTTCTCCGTAAAATTGAAACTAGAATCTGGTAATTTCTCATTCCGTGCCGTTTTTCACGGAGCAGCTAAGACCTCATCAAGATTTCTCATCATTATATGCCTTTATAATATAGATAGGACCCTGTACGCGCTCTGATTGGTCAAAAACCTATATTTTATCAGAGTATAAAACGTAGAAAAAGCGCGTTTTATTGTTTTGGGCGTGTAAAATCTATATCATAATGCAAATGAAGAATCCTAAGCCGTGTATTACACTGTGATAAAATACTCCGGACATTTGTGAACACTCGAGAAATATAGAAAACACTCGCCTGCGGCTCGTGTTTTCTACATTTCCCTCGTGTTCTCAGATGCCCGTCGTGTTTTATCATAGTTTAATACACGGCTTAGGCTTCTTTATTTGGTCACACAATTTTAGGCAAATTCAGCTCTGAGCAAATAGTCCTATTAACTAAAATATCAAAATAACGGCTCAAAACTATAGAAGAACTCCAACAAGACACAGGAAAGCAGGAAAGCCAAGAAGGGCAATGGATGGACAAAACTGGGGAGGATTGAAATAGATTGCATTCAGTGGGTAAATTTGAAAAACGTACGTCAGCCCATCTTTTTTTCAAAATTACGGAATGTCAGTTTATACATGTATCAAAACGTCATTAACACAGCTGGAAAATCATTCTCAGTTGTTATGTGGCCATGATTTTGCAACTAAAAGACTCTTGGTTTGCCAATTTGACTGTTAGCCAATTACATTCACATTAGATACTGATTAAACTTTTATTTAAATTCTTTTTTTTACCTATATTAACTCAACTTAAAATAGCCGCTACTTCTACTGGTATTTGGTACATTGCATTTTCTGCTTGTCAAAATGCTATTTCAATTGTATTTGTGGTGTTGAACCGTACAAGTAAAGCAACCGTATGACAAAACTCAACTCTGGTTTATCGACTCCAAATCTCGCATCAACTACAAGGGGAGAGTGTGATTCCGCGTGTTCGTATGATTGACAGATGTCACAACACCTACAGTGTTGTCAGCAGGCCAACAGGCTCGTGTGAGAAAAGAGCGAGTGACTGGTGGACTATTTCATGCATACACTCGAAAGAGTCTCAAAAGCGTCTTGAAAGTGCATATATAATATAAAAATCACCAAGATTCACTTTTTTGAGTCCTAATGACGACAAAATACAGCGACTAACGTCAGTTGTATTAAAGTTTTAAGATAATTCGAACATCTTAGTACTACCACACCACACAATTCATAAGTATTTATGTTTCGAAGCTACAGAATGTCTGAAAATCTTGGCTCAATACCTCCAAGAGCCGCCTACGTTTAGCCCTTCAAGCCACGGTTGTTTTCAACATGCATGGCTCATTTGTATATTATATTGACATCGTTTTCTAAAGTCGAAGGATCGAACGCACTGATCATATAACTTTTTCACTTCCGCTTTCCCTTATTAATCATGTTAAATCAGATTTCCTCTTATTTTTGCCTGTATCGTTCTATTTTGAAAGTCCTGCCTCCCAAAAGTACTGGCTTATACTGCAAAGGAGTCAGCACTATATTTTATTTTTTTAAAAAGATCATGGTTAACTAAAGAAACAAGCGAGTTACTCCGGAATTTGCTACAACTTCTGCTTCTTACCTGTAGCCTTCAGCAACGCTCTGTAAATCTTCGCGTAACCAATTCCACCGTTGTCGTCGTTGATCCACAGCCGAGATTCGTGTGCATGGACGACAAAAAAGGCCAAATCCATGTACAGTTTGGGAATAATTTTAGAGGACATGTCAGACATTTCTGTAAGAGAGAAATAGTGCTTCTCCATGTGTACGAAGCGGGTCATCGCTTTTGTTGTGTTTAACAAGTCTACAACGGGCTCTAGGTTGTAAGTGTGATCACAGTTGAAAAGATGTATAAACTTTCGTGGCTGCAACATCTTCTGCCTTTCAGTAATGTTCTTTGCCTTTCTAGCAAGTCGGAAGAATGCAAATTGCAACAAATACTCTGATATGCTTCTTCTTCTTCTTCTTCTTAAAAAGAAAAGCGATACAACCATTTCCGAGAAACTGACCTTTCTGAATGTCAACCGCCTCAAGCAGCTGTCACGCTAACCTGCGCGTGCAGCTGGCGAGATCTCCCGCATGAGCGCGTTTGTTTTGGCGGCGAGGGCAAGTGGCGCGGGAGTTTGCGAGGAGTCTGCTGTCACGTATAAAAATCACAAATTTGAAACACACGTTGCACTCTCAGGGGGTACTCTCATATATGGGCTATATAGGTACGTGCCGCGGAATAGGGTATGGTGTTTGAGGTTCCCGATCCTTAAATAGGGTATTACTTTCGCCCATGTCTGCATAGTGTTCCCGGTGTGATCCTTAGATAGGGTGCCTAATGTTTACGATATAAATTAGTTTTCAAAAATTATAACGGTCACTTTTGAAAATGTATGTTGACTAGCATACGAAACGTCAAGTTCTATAAATAAAAATGCGTTTGAATGCAATGTTTATCATCACTGTTTGTGTTATTTTCTTAATCAAGTTACTATGGCCTAAGAACAAGAGTTTATGGGGTGCCTAAATTGTATCAGCTAATCAGTTAAGCGGAAAAAAAATGATCCGTATAAGTTAAAGTATAAGCAAAGCAATTTTATAAAGATTTTGTTTTTCCGTGGCTGTTAGTCATTGTTTGGAGCGTTACCGGCAACGTTTTGGGTTTGGGCCTTAAATAGGGTATCAGTTTTCGCTTGATTCATCCTTAAACAGGGTCAGGGTTTGAGACCCTTCACGGCACACATCTATCCAACATCTATGGGAGTATACCCTTCCCCCTCCCATCCCGGTTTGAACTGCAAAATTTATATATAGTTTGAAACGGGACGTTTGACAACAGCAGCGGATAGTGCTTTTTTTAGTCTTTTTTTTTAGTCGCGGAAACTTGGATCCAAAAGATTCTCTATTGTCACGTGAACTACATAGACAACTTGCACGGAAGTTCTCGCGCTGCTGAATAAAATGACAGAAAGAACTCTTAAAGCGTAAAACTAAGTAATCAGCGTCAGGAATTCGATTAAGGGTTCCCAGGAACGAGTTCGAAATGTTATCTGAGCTTTACACCCTCATCTCTCTCAAATATTGTATTGTTACCTCGCATTTATGTCACACGGGCAAATAGCAACAACGATACGCTCTTAAAATTAATTTAATTGTCTACAACGCGTAACTCCATTATATGAAGATTACTACGTTTGGGATATCTTTACCGGCTAACATGATGCAACATCGATCAACTAAGAGGCAAGGACGGAGAGTGCTACACTATTACGCACTAGACGGACTGGATATGGCGAATCGCTATCCAAATATGTAAGGTGCTTAGAATTGTTTCTATCGATTGATTTACTTATCACACTAGGTAGTCTAAAGTGCCAGCAATCCGGATTAGACCCGGATTAGCTGCGAGTAGACTGCCCGGGCAAGAGACGGCTGATATTTGAGACTAACAATCAAGAATTCACTGTCAGGAATTCAAAGTCTGCATTTCTTCCACATTCCAATTAAGTTATTCTAAGGTAGGCGGACGCCTTTTTGAACTTTGTAAATATAGTCGATTATGACATGCAGATAATGCATTGCAACAAATACCAAAAGAGCAACCGGCTATTTTGAGCTGAGTTGATACATGTCTGGGTAAATAATAATAATGATAATAATACTATTTAAAATGAGTTAAAATGATAAAAATACTAATAATAATGATAATAATAATGGTATTTATAACAATAATAATAACAAGTTTAATACAGAAGATGAAACAAGCAACCATATTATACAAACCAAGTTAACGCTTTTAGAAAACTGGACAATTAATTCACCGGATTATGAACAAGTTTTCTACTGGCTTTTAGATCCAGTATATTGCAGCAGCATATCACTCACAGTATGGTTCCACTACAGTCAAATATGAGCTATGTAGTTCGCAGTTAACTGGTTTCGAAACGTGAATCTAGCGCTCTATTCGAATCGAATCATGTCCGATCGCTGTGTAATACACGGATGCAACAATAGACCAGATATGAATGCAGGTATTTCTGCTCATTTTGGTCCTACAATAAAAAGTGAGCGAGATAAGTGGTTTAGATGCGTGCACACTCACCGCGTGAACTTCAACCCGAGCGGAAAGTTTGTGGCGGTTGTCAGTGCATTTCGCGGAGGAATGTTTTTCAAGAGCGTTTCATATGGCTGTCTTCGTCGGCTTATTCCTGGCTCAATTCCTACAATATGGAAGTTACGCTGCAAGGTAAGCCTTGTTAAATTTTAAGGTTATCTAAGCTTCATGTATTGTGTCAGCCATGAACTCCCAAGTTTTCTTTTTCGTAGAAGTATCCTATATGTTAAGTCCCAGACATCTCTGCGATTGGTAAATATATCTTCAAGTAACTCATCAAGTTTACTATTGTTCATATCGCCGCACTATTGTATTTTAGTTTTTTATCCCTTCTGTTTATTCCAGTCATGTGGCACGTTCGTAAGATGCTGACTTACCGAAGAGCCTTTCAATGGTTTCCAAAATTCTCAAATCAACCGTAAATAATATACTGGTTTTTTTTTCAAACACAGGTTTCTGTATCTACTTCTCAGACAGATCATAAATGAACCGCCGCTGTAACATTTCTCGCATTCACCAAACGTTTCATCCCCAGAAGCTAGCCACTCGGTGATTTAATAGGTTTTAAGATGTAGGCACCCTTCACGTTATGTAATCTGGTAATTGCTGTTCTTTTCGCTGGATAAAGACAATGTTGTGAGTGCCGTAATAGAGCGTTTTGCTGTGTACATTTCCGTTGACCTAAAGTAAGCTCAAATGTCCCACAGCTTTGTACCCATTGCGAAATTTGTTTGAATAAAATGGCAGTTTAAACTCAGTTTCCTAAGCTTAGTATACTAAATCAGTTTCTTGGTCCTCACCTTGTGCACCTTGATAATTATGCTGGACACATACAGGTAGAGTAAATTGTTGGGATTTTTAGTGGGGCAAGGTTTAGCCATTTTATCATGCAACAACAATGATGAAGGAGAGGAGTCATGTCTAGCTTGAGAAAACGCAGTTTTAATCAAAACTATACACTTAATTGCAACATTCAAGAAATGAGGGTTGGCAGTACCTTTAAAATAACCCCTCACTGTGTTACCTAAAGAGTTTAAAAAATTCCATGACTTACAAGGCCTGGAAAAAGAAGATCTATAATTCCAGGACTTCCCATGTTTTCCATTACCCGTGCAAACCCTGATCAGTGTTGTTAATTCCCATTTCCCTTTTTTTCTCTTTAGATTCATCCAGGTCTTGATGATATTGCAATTAGATCATAGTTAACTATGATTAGGTGTATTTTTAAACAGGAGGACTAAACAGAAAACAGAGAATACTGTGACATTATCTCATTTTTATCAAAATGAGTTGGATATTTCGAAATACAATCAATCACACAGTCAATGTTAACATTATTGAGTTGCTGTGGTGTA
>Ga0126343_10001321_pt1 | contig 11439 bp, 9 predicted proteins | sample Cyp2metagenome_FD_92531 | JGI IMG/M metagenome (GOLD analysis project Ga0126343, IMG submission 92531) | Coral microbial communities from Lord Howe Island, Old Settlement Bay, Australia - Cyphastrea 2 metagenome | ecosystem: Host-associated > Invertebrates > Cnidaria > Coral ... | reverse complement strand
CTGCAGCCCAGCATAAAGTAAAACAACTTATAGGCATCATGACACATTGTATAGGTGTTACCTGCCCCGTCTGCCAAACGATCAGTAATTGCAGAGTGAATTGAGGTCCGGCCTCCAGGAATGGTTCCCAGACCCTGTCACTGGCCATTCGAAAGAGAATCTTCTCCGCCTCAACGTCCTCGGAGGATAGCTGAGATAACTGCCTGAGTTGACTTAAAGTGACACCAGGTTGTACGAATGGCAACTGTGCCAATACTTGCTTCAACTTATCTCTAATCAGAAATTTCCAAATAGCATTAAACAGGGTACTTTGCTTTCGTTTAATTTTTAAAATGTGGGTAATTTCTGACAAGAGCTTACCAAAAAATGGGAGAAAGGTTACAGAGATGGTATACCATCCGAACAGAACTTGGCAGCTGAGAAAAAAACTAGTTCCTGTCCAGAAATCCGTCAGTACATCAATGGTAGGCAAATAAAACTGAAGTATCAGTGTCTTGACTACCAGCACAGGATCTGTTGGCTTTAGCCAATAGGCCTGCAGACCGGAAAGACGGAAGAATGGCAGAATAGGGACTGCAGACAGCCACCACAGAACCAATACCACCTTCTCCTTTTTAGTTAACAGACTTTTATTCCTCTTGAAACCTAAATGAATAGAAGAAAATAACATTCAGTCGGATATCAACCGAGGTAGACAGAACGACAATGGAATAGCAAAATTTGCTGCAAACATCTCTTAAGATTTATATGCAAACTCGGGGAAGACGGCAACTCTACAAATTCTTAAACAAGGAGGCTCTACCCCGAGGTCCAACTCCTCACCTTTTTATAGGGCTTTAAATAGCACCATTTCTGATATCAAATGTACCCATTTCCTGAGTATATTGAAACATGGTATCTCGTTTACGCTCGAGATTATATCGGATCTGGAGAACAGGGGTTCAAGTCTCGCCCATCGTGAAAACAATAAATAACTCTAACCCAAACAAAAGTAACAATGAACCCAAGTCTGAAAAAATAGAGCGGACAACAAGAACTTATCAAATTAGAGGTTTTAAGGAGGTTCTGGCGAGCAGAATCCTGCAATGGACTAGCTTCCCGTCCATGGGGGGGTGGGGGGGATGGGGGGTGGGGAGTATCGCCACTCGTAACTCCTGGGCATGCTTAATGCTAAGGGAACCGGGATAATCAAGCTCCGTCAGTTCGGGTCATTGACTCGTTTACAACTTTTCTTTTACTTTCATAAATTTTACCATCATTGAAGCAACAGACTACACTTTCTACGAGTTTAACAGCATGATAACCCAGGCAGGACGTCGGCAGAACACGAGAAAAGCTTGTATTTACGAGCCGAAGGCGAGTGATTTACAAGCTTTTCGAGTGTTCTCCCAAACATTCCAAGTCTTTTAGTTTCCTTTCCTCAGAGTATTTCTAATTGACGCTGCATTATATAATTGTTTTATTATTTAAATATTGAAATATCGTAGCATTTCAATGGAAGGAAGATTCATGCGTATTTTTATTCCGTAATGTAAAATAAGATAAATTGAGCACACACTGTGAAAACAGCGCTATATAAATAATTTAATTTTAGTTTTATTTATTTTTTCATTTACTTATTTTCAACAAAATGCCGCACCGTGTGATTGCTCTTGATTGTACATCTTCAACACTGTCGGTTGATCCATGGCTATGAGAAATTCTCAGGACTGGAGCAAACCTGCATCAGATTAATAGGCATTATTATATGGCAAGGTAGTCTTTAGTTAAATAGGAGCGTTCTGATTGGTTCTATCTCGGTCGGGATTTCGCTATACGGACCGTGTCCGTGGAAACGGTCATAAGCTGTGTACTTTTTGTTTCCGGAAGCATGGCTCGAGTGCCATATAATAAACTAATTTACTAACCAAGCTACAATCGCGGACAAAAGAGTTGGAACACGAAGCAAGTTCTCCCCTCCCCCCACTTTCAATGTTGATAATCAGGTGATTTTTGCCCTTTTTCTTGAAAAAAACGCGATATTTTCCAACATTGATTAGGGGGGAAGGGGCTTACACGATACGGCTTAAGTGCCCCAACTACTTTTGGCCGGGATTGTAGCTCGAGCCTTAATGGGGAATATTGGCCCTCGGTTGTTTTCGTGCGGACCGAGCGCAGCGAGGTCCGCACTGCCACTACCTTCGGGCCAATATTCCCCAGTACGGCCCTCGCGCTCTGTTAGTAAGAGGTTATTATCCACTGATAATTGTTTAGCCAATTAAAGACGCCGAGGCACCAGGTCAAAGAAAAGTTCGGGTGCTAATGTAATCAGTGTAATCGCCTCATCGGAGGAAAGTTCAATATATTTTCACTTTTGATTCGGCATGCAGTTCAAATCGAGTTCACTAATCTTTTATCAAAGTTACAGTTCTAAATGTTTTTTCTCTTGCGTGATCACTTACATTTCCATCCGGCACTGAAACGTAGAATAGCGCTCAGATGTGTAGCTTGCATTGACGAACAACTCAAAAAATGTATGTAAGGCATACAAGCGAAGAACTAAGTGATACTGGAGTTAACCCAACTTCTAACTTAATATGGCTGTATAGGGTTTGAAAAATGTGCACAGAAGCTCCTCTCTTTCTTTAACCAGGAAAATGAGAGCACTACCTCCCAAGCAGACATTTGCGGGCTTGACATCAACTGAGTTTATTTCCGGCCCAATACTAAGTGCAGAAAATAACTATAAATCCCGAATGGCCGGGAGTAAAAGGCATGCTGGAACTTTTGAACTCATTTTGCATTGCTGGTTTTGTCTGACGCAAGTACGTTTTGAATGGGTATTACCCGGGGGTATTACACACAATTTAGCGGATTTCAGTAATGAACAACCCGTGATGATCACGGAACTTTGCAGATCTGCTATTCATTTTTTGAGATATCGCCCGGGAGGTTGGTATTTCTTCAGCCAGTCCCTAGGCGTTCTCGGCGCGGTCAATCCTGGATTTGACCAGACTGCTGAGAGTCTGTTTTTCTCACGAAATTCAGTAGGTGTTATGAGGCGAGACGTTTTGGCTAAAGAGGAATGGGACGCACTCTTCCACACTCAGCCATACCACCTTGTCTCGCTTTACTCTCTACACGGCCAACGCCATACCGCCAACTCGACGCCAATGCTCGTCCTAGTGACCCTTGGAGAAATCAAAGTGGCTATGAGCCACTCAACCTGGATAATGGATCGTTTGCAAACAGTGACAATTTTCACGCCACCGACTTGAGACTTAAATCCGAAGGGTAAGTTAACGTTAAAGTCCACTGCCATTCTTAAAAAATAGTGTAAAACGCAGCGGTAAGAGAATACACGAGGAGATGTAACACTGTTGAAAACATTCACAAAGTCATCGATCCGTGATACCGAATTATCTTCACCCGAGAGACCGAGGCAATTGTAAGGAAAGTGCCCCCATGTCCGATCGCAAAGCAAGTAATAATTCTCATTTTCATGATCTCCCTCTAATTTTTCGTTCTCTAATTTCCCAGCCAGTTTCAGAGTTTTTTTTTTCACTTGTTGATACTTTTTCTCACCTTAGAAACTTAAGGAAATGCGTTCATCGTAGAGTCACCATACGTCAAGGACAGCAACATGTTTCGTATGCTCAGCAACGTTAAGCCCTGTTCGGCGGGGTTAGTGCTTGGATGGGTGACCAAATACGAATACCCTGTGTTGTAATAATTTGCTATTTCCATTTTTTCCCCTTTCCTATTCCAAGGCGATATTAAAAACTGCAGAACTGTCATCCTTGTGTAATGCCGTTTTCTCTATTTATCGAATTTTTGTTTTTCATTTCGCCATGGCCGTATTTATGTGTATTTATTTGCATTATCGAATCAGTAAACAGCGGGACACGTCGTTCGAATTCATCCTCAATTCTCTGGACTATTGATCTTTCAAAACATTTAATCACGGTTTGAATCATTCGAAAATTCATACAGCTCATCAATTTTGTGACTTTTGTGACTTTCTTTTTCGGCAATCGTGTATGGTTAAACCAGCATGAGCGGGCACCTTCGGGAAATGAGTTAAGAGACTTGGAAAATGGATCCGGATCGTTTGTAAACAGTAACGTACAATTTTGCCACAGGTTAAGTTAAAGTGAAAGCCCACTGACTTTGTTAAGAAATAGTGCAAAATGCAATGGTAAGAGAGTACAGGAGGAGATGTAACACTGTTGAAAACATTCACAAAGTTATCGGTTCGTGAGACAGAGTTATCTTCGTGCGAGAGACCGAGGAAAGTGCCGCATGTCCGATCACCAAAGCAAGTAGTAATTATTCCTCTAATTTTCGTTCTCTACTTTCACAGCCAGTTTCAGAGATTTTTTTCTCTTTTTGATACTCTTTCACACCTTAGAAATTTAAGAAAACTCGTTCAGCGTAGAAGGAGTGAAGGAGTGAAATAGGCCCACCACCACAACTTGGAAAATAATAAATTTGAAAATGTACGTGCGAGAATTTATTCAATGTAGAGCATTTCTGCTATAAGATATTGAGTACTTAGGTCAATCACAATCAAAGAATAACTACAGTAACTTGACATGGTGCAACCGACCGTGAAACGGCTTCCGCAAATGTTGAAAACCCTGGGGGGAGGGGGGGAGGTAAACTCCTCTATGTCAAGATTGATTAAATGCTCGTCTCGGGAACAAATCAAGGATTCGTCACCATTTTATCTGTTAGAGTATCGTTTAGGGTGCACTCGAAGAAATAACAATTAAAAGAAACGCTCTTATTTAATTTCTATTTTCAGGCTTGATTTCTGCTGATCTCTCTGTTAAGATAATTAATGAGCTATGTGAGCAATCTAACAAAAACAGGAAGACCGATCGAAAACCGCACACGTCCGAAGGGAACCGCAAAAATTCAAATTTTCCGACGAGCATTGCTTGCCTTTGCAAATGGGAGCTCCCCACCCCACCTCCCCCTCACCCCCCCGGTTTTCAAATGTCCAACGGGAAGTGGAGAAGTGAAGGAGTAATGCAGTAAAATCGGACCACCACTACAACTTGGAGAATAATAAATATTTTCCAAGTTAAAAACCGGCTGCCAGCAGACTAGGACTCTACCGTGAGCTGTGATGTCACCGAGAGTTCACCAAGAGACACTCGCCCGCTCTTTCCCAGACTTCGCGCAGACAACGTGATAAGTGAGAACAAAAAAGGGACTAGGGTGGTATTTAGGTTTTTCCTGTATGTTTTCGTATTCTCTGTCACCCCTGAACATGTTTGTTAGTTTTCGCCGAAGTGACTGGATCAAAAAAAAAAAACATTTGCATTTGATCGAGAACAGCATTGCCTTGTTCTTTTGTCATCGATGGTTGCATGAAATTTGGGTCGAAGTCTGACTTTCTAGAAATTGGAACAAAACGGAACTCACTGAGCGGAAAGGGGTCGCGTGACGTCTGTGTCGGAATGCATTGACAAAGCAAATTACAACCCGGTTGATCGAATCTTCTTTCTGTTTACAACTTCGCCTTCGGTCGTTGACAATAAACTCACATCTTTGTATCCAGTACGGTCGGCGAATTTTGGGTATAGCTGGAATCGTTTTATCGGTCGAACCTGTAATAACCAGTCCGGCAAACATTCACTCTTTTTTTAACATCTCTATAATGGCCACTTTCTGCTTTCCCTAAGGTGGTCGCTGCAGAAAGGTTCAACTGTACTGAGAATTTTGGAATCCGCTAGAATCTTCAAAAGTGTTCGGCAGTTCATACTGATTTAACAAATCCTTATTAAAGCTTAAGTACTCAAAGTTCTTTTCTATTCTGTAATCAATTGCATTCCCCTCCAATGAAACCTAGAATCGTCAGGTGTGTATAGCTTATACTAACAGATTTCAACCAGAACAGACTTAAAGTCCCTTTCGCACGGGAACGACTAAATGAATGTAAAGGCGTGCAAGTGAAGAACTGAGTCAGTTTTGCTGACTTCAGTCATGGGTTAGCAGAACCAAGGACTGAGTAACCGCTTGCATGTGATATGAGTTATCATCTATCGTACGCCATCATTAATGTCGCGGTGTACGTTCAGGCCCAATTTAGAAGGTCAGCACGGAGCAGATCGATAGAGACCAGAATATTACAGTTGCATTACAAAACTTATCAAATTTCAAACAGTGAAAGCTGCCACCAATGAAACATAGAAATGAATGCGGTCCAGAATATTGAGAAGATGTAAATCACAAAAGAAATACAAAGGATGGACAAGCGAGCAAATAAAGACGCACTACTGGCATTAAACATTACCTCACTGAACACAGTGAAACAACTTACTTTACACAATTACCTTTTTGCGGTATTTGGGATATGATTTCGGCTCAACTGCTCTCCAAAAATGACTGCGGCATAAACACAAAATTACGAATTATCGATACAAGCTGGCGTCGGCTTTACAGCAACCAGGAAAATGAACTTGAGCACTTGAGAAGAAAGCTGTATTCTTTTGTTATTTTTCTATTTATGGCCTGTCTTTTAGTTCTGGTGTCCTAAGTACAAACAATAGATTCCATCGCCCAGATGAACGGAATTTTTTCCGGTTTTCTCAGAATTTAAAAAACACGACTGTGTCAGACAAGCTTCCTTGGTTTCTCCAAGAAAAACCCTTCCTGAAACCCAAATTGCTATCTCTTTCTTTAATTCTTTCTTCTTTTCATGTTTTCAGGCTTTTCAGTCTTTTGTTCTTCAACTTCTTCCGTAACGTTTAGAGACAATTTAAAGAGATAAACAACCGAGTGTTGCGGGAGTTAGACCGGTAACTCAAATGATTACCTTATCTTAAATTCCTTACGTTCTATCAAGGCGTTAGAAACATATAGAAATGCACAATGAACGAAAGTCAAAACGCCGGAAATTTCGTTTAATTAATGATCTTTAGGCTCTTTGAGGCGCCACCGCATAATGTCACTTGCTCCATTTCTATTAGCGGAGCCCCATACTCATATTCGTGGTTTTCACGTCACGCAAGTAAGCTTAATTATCAAGCAAGTAAAAAAATAAAATCGCTTGCCATTTGATAAATTGGGTCAAGAAACTGAAAACTCGTAGAGGAGTAATAAATAAACAACTTGCCAAGGTTTGGGGGATGTGCGATATTCCGAACTCGAGTTATTCGGCCAAAGGTATCGCTGAAAATTAGAGTGTTTTGTATGGAGTCGCCATGTTGGAGCCCGTCTGAGGGACTCCAACATGGCGGCCGGAAACCAGTGGATACATCTGGAGTTTAGTTTGCCTGTCTCAAAGCTTTCATTTTCTCCCGCGTTAAACTTGAACACATTCGCATAGGTACTTCTCTCAACATATTGGTTACTCAGAACTCGAGAACATAAGGCAAATCGATATTTTCTTGCACGTAACATGTTGCCCAGAAACAATGCCGATGTTACGCATAGTGAAAAAACCGTGTTCTATTTTCACAACAAAGCGGTCTACCGAGCTGAAGACAGGCCAACAGATATATGTTTAAAAATGGCTTTTACCTAATAAAGGTAAAAACTTAACATTTTTAATTTTAGTTTTTTCTGATGTCACGTGAAGACCAAGAATAGGAAAGAAAAGGAAACCCACGAGTGGGTTTTCTCATGGTTATCGTGGCTAGCGGTATTGCTTGTGGGAGCGTACGCAAGGGGACGACGACGACGACGGAGTTCTCCAACATGGCGGCCATACTCCAAAAAAGAGACAGACAGCCTTGATTTACCGTGTATTTCTTTGACTGGAAAAAAAAAACCAAGAAAAACTTCGATTATTATGACACTTGCTGGCAATATTCGCAGTATAGCAATATTTACGGCTTGAGACTAACATGTCGTACAAAATGTCGAACTGAAAAGCGGGTGCAGGGAATAAAAGAGTACCACCAATCATTTTATGACGAGCGAGTCGAAGCAGTGATATATGTTTCACTCCACGAAAAATTCAGAAGCAAACAAGGCGATTAACAGTGAAGTTACTCGAGGGGTGAGAATGCACCGCGCAATTAATAGCGTCCTAGAAATCCCGTGCCGTGAAACGCAAATTGAATTTTAACGAGATCCATTTGGTGTTCAAGATTTTACCAGTTAGGTTCAAGAACTCAATTCCAGCAGCAGATACGTAAGAAGCTGTTAACATAAAAATGGAGATTTGTGTTGTAAAGTCTGTTTCGGTTTGGATCCCAACCATGGAGGCTTTCTACGCTTCCTGTGGCTTGAGAACAAAGAAACCCGGAAATCCAATAACGAAGTATCGGACGAACGTACACGTATTTAGTAACGGCCCCAATCCAGCCGTAGCTACTGTCGGACTCAGAAAGACAGCCGCTGACGGCGAGGAGGAGTACGGAAAGGATGATATGAAGTTCGTTCATCGCAACTTCTATGTCGACGACGGCCTAGCGTCAACACCCATCGCAAAACAAGCCATCGCACTTGTGACAGCAACCCAAGCGACGCTTCACTCAGCGAATTTGAGACTACACAAGATCGTCTCGAATTCAATCGAAGTGATGGAGGTCTTCCCCGTGGAAGACAGAGGAAAGGGAGTACGCGACCTGGACCTACGCGTCCTGCTAATTCGCAAGATTTCTAGTCCAGAGCAGTGGGCTTACGTTAACACAAGCAAATACCCTGCAGACCTCGCTACGCGGCCCCTTGAACGCACACAGACTTGCTGAGTCGGAGTGGCTAACTGGTCCAAAGTTCCTAAGAACCACGTCGAGTTAACGAAAGGAGAGACTGGAGAAAATACCATTAAATGCAAGCGACCCAGAAGTGCGAAACGAAGTCGTAACCTTCACCACACAATAAAGCACACCCTATGGTCTCGGAGCTGAAAGGTTTTCACGCTTCTCAAGCCTCCACTCACTGCAGCTTGCCATGGAGAACTGATTGTCTTGAACAAGGCATTTAAACGGAGATAGAACGGAGCTCAGAAAAGAAAGGGTCGAGGAAAGGGAAGTACGAAAAACGCAACACGCCAGAGGAACCCCACGGCAAGGGAACTTGAGCAAGCAATCACAGTTTTTGTCTGCACCGTCCAGAGAGATTCTGTCGGTCCTGAGCTGAGCTCTAGTCTCTACAGTGGTACCGAGCCAGTGAAAGCAAGTTGTAAGGAGAATGGTGAGAAAAGGCGTGCTCTAAAGGGATCGCCGCTTTATCAGCTAGACACATTTGTTGATTCTGATGGTGTTGTGCGCGTAGGCGGCCGTAAACGGCAAGCACAATTGGAATACAGAGAGAAGCTTCCTGCGCTTCTACCCAAGAGCCACCATGTTGCTTATTTGGTAGTAGGTGCGTCACTGCCATAATCACGTCCACCACCAAAGACGTCAAATCACACACGAAGCTATTCGACAAGCCGGCTATTGGGTCATCGGAGGCCACAGAACAGTAGCTAGAGAACTACGCAAGTGCGTTGTCTGTAAGAAGTTCAGAGGGTCTCTCTTCGGATCAATGTATAGCCGACCTGCCTGCTGACGGGACTGAAGTCGCCCCGCCCTTCACCAACGTTGGCTTTGATACTTTCGGACCTTGGATGGTACGTTCAAGGAAAACGCGCGGAAGAGCCGCCAATTCAAAACGATGGGGAGTCGTATTCACCTGCTTAAGCAGAAAAGCCGTCTACGTCGAAGAGTTAGACACCATGGATACGAGTTTGTTTATCTGTGCCTTACGAAGATTTTTCGCAATCCGCGGCACTGCATTCTTACTAAGGTGCGACCAAAGCAAGTAGTATATTGGTTTCTTTTTGTCCAAGCGAGCACTTCAGTTTTAAGGAGTTGTCCCTGGAGCATCCATAGGAGTTTTATAGGAGTCTTTTGGAGTTTTTTCACAGCTTGTAGTTTTCATACCCCAGGAGTCAAGATCAGACGTAAGTCACGATCCTTACGTTGCTATTAGTTTTCTTTGCCCTTTTTGTCGAAAGATTTATAATTTAGCTCGTTTCTTTAGCTTAGGAAATCGTCCTTTTAGTTTTCACCGCAACTGTTAGACAAGACAACTTTATTATATTTTGCACGATACATTAATGGAAGACCTGGAACCGCAAGTAGCAAAAGCTTATCGAGGCGGGTCAGGAACAATAAAATAAATGAAATCTGCTAGTCTTAGTTTAAAAGTCTGCTGTCCGTCTTTTACTGTACTGTGGTTGACCTGGCGAACCCAATTACGCCGCACCCCGTGTCAGCCGTGCTGGGAACGCGGCAGTAAAAAGTCTCATCTTGACTCCTGAGGTAAGAGGCCGCACTCATTTTGGTCAGCACCAAGATTCGCGTCCTCTGGGAAAGTTCAATTTTCTGAGCATGCGCAGAGAATTCATTTCGAATAAACAGCCAATCAGATTTCATTTTGTCAGATTTGCTCCGAGCATGCGCAGAGTGACGGGAAGACTGGGTTGAACCTTTCAAGCGGTCACATAATCTTGTTCCCTGAGCTTCTTTACCCTTGACCAGCGGTCGGAAAACGAGAGCTCTGGGAACATCCATTTCAGGCATTCGCCATAGCATGCCATAGATGCAGTCTTAGACTGCGCAGTGAGCCGGATAACCAGAATTCGGTTATTTCCTATTGTTGTTTAAAAATGGATGCTCCCAGAGATTTCGTTTTCCGACCGCTGGTCAAGGGGAACGAAGCTCTGGGAACGAGATTGAAGGTCACGATTCTTGGTGCTGACCAAAGAGAGCTCGGCCTCAGGAAACGAAAATGACAGGGCATTTCATGCATCGATGAGTGCACTAAGTAATAAATAAAACAATGAAAGTGAAGAATGATCTTCGCATCTACAACCGCAGTTCAAATACAAATTAGTTCACATATACTTCACATCATTTCACTCTTCACGGGAATAAATTGACGTCGCTCCCGTCTTTGGCTTCATAGCTCAGTTGGTAGAGCATCGCACCGGTATCGCTGAGGTCACGGGTTCGAATCCCGTTGAAACTCTGATTTTCTAAGGCTTCTTCTTTCCAATTGCTTTACTGATTGGAAAATTTACCGCGATGATCATTCTTAACTTTCATCTAGAGCCGCAGTTCAAATATGAATTATTTCATATATACTGCACATTAAAATTAACAATGATAGAGCAGATGGCCATTGCTATAGCGCTACCTGGATTTGAAGTTCTTGGGGATCGAGCCTTTTGTGTGGCTGCCCCGAAATTATGGAACTCGCTTCCTCAGTCACTGAGGAAATTAACATCAGTGGACTCCTTTAAGGCGCAGTAAAAGACTTTATTATATAGACAAGCCTATAAAGACTTTGTATAGTTTTTAGTTTTATCATTAATTGTAGATTATTTTTATCAGTAAAGGCTACCGCACACTAGCCGATTTTTTGTCGGCCGACAAAAAATCTTCACTTGTCGGCTAGTGTGCGGTGAATTCAGACAAGTCTGCGACAAAATCGGGGCTTGTCGGACGATATCTG
>Ga0126343_10001320_pt1 | contig 11441 bp, 4 predicted proteins | sample Cyp2metagenome_FD_92531 | JGI IMG/M metagenome (GOLD analysis project Ga0126343, IMG submission 92531) | Coral microbial communities from Lord Howe Island, Old Settlement Bay, Australia - Cyphastrea 2 metagenome | ecosystem: Host-associated > Invertebrates > Cnidaria > Coral ... | reverse complement strand
GCTAAACTATATGTCCACTGTGATTAGATCAAAACTTGGCAAGTTGTGATGTAAACTAAACTTTTACAGTGCCCCAAAATACTTGGCGTTTTTTAGCGCTAGCTTTCTGGTTCGTATTTTATTATCTTATTTATAATTTCATAAACAACATTCCGACAAGCATTCAAATGTCACTATCGCTAGGTTACACTTTGAAGTGTTTCTTGTTTCATCCACAGGCGTGAGATTCACACCTAGGGTGTGAGAGTTGGCAGGAATACATGTAAGTATGTCAAAGTTGGTGAACATGATGTTTGATAAGTTTATTCTGTTAAAGAGCTTAAAAAACTGTAGGTTACACTTAAAAGTGTTTCTTGTTTCACTGTTTTTCAATAAATTGTAATGCATGACTTGCTTTTTTAAAAGAGTTAAAGGAGAGTAATTAATTAGCAAATTTGGTAGTGCGTTAATTGTTATTGAAGTGAACATGATCAAAAAATTTCCTGTAATTCAGGTTGCATCTTATATTTAGGATACAGTTTCAGTTTGTAAACTTGATACACTTCTGTCTAAAAGTTAAGGGTGCCTCTTATAAGCAAGAGCACCTTATAATTGAAAAAATACTGCTTACAATGTACATGTCTTCCTCATTAAACCAATTTAATTTAGAATACTTACATCTTATGTTAACTATACCAATGGCAGTAGCGTTATCACCATAACCATTACTCGCTGTACATATGTATGATCCTGCATCCTCCCTCTGTACATTAACCAGATCAAGCAAGTAACCTGAGGCATTGAACTGGCTTGCTGGGACACCATCTTTTGTCCAGGTGATGTTTGGATGTGGATCACCAGATGCATTGCATCTCAGTGTATAGTTCTGTAGAGACCTAAGTTGAACCTCACGGGTTGGGGCAACAGTTATTACCGGAGGAACTAGGAAATAAACACATACATGTATGCATGTTAGGAAGAAGAAAAGTTATAAGTTATAAATTAGAAACTACCTTTATTGTTACAAGAATGCACACCCTGAAAGCTGTATTTCTACAGCTCTATACATGTACTGGCAAACAAAGATCATGATTGGAAAGTTATGATAACAAATATCAAGGCTTGGGTTTCCACAGAATTGCTCTTCAGTCTATAATTACAGTAAACCGTAATAGAAAGAAAATTAATGTGAAAAAGGTTCACAAAAAATGTAACCAGTTTTTTATTAAAATTACTTCTGATCAGGCTAGAGCAATTGGCTGAATACAAGGAGAAATATTCTTATGAAAACAAGAGTTTACGCAAAGTTTCCCATCAGCGAACAACAAGAAAAGAGCCTCTGCTAGCAGGGAACTTTAAAGTTACCGGTACCCTATTTACACAAATCGGCCATAATGTTTATTCATGGTGGATCAGTCCCCTTCAACATATTGATAAACCAGCACTATATATATACATGAACTAATAAAGCCCTCAAATCTGCTCTACATGAACGTTTCAAGAGGTACATGTAGTTATGAAGAGAATATTATTAAAGAAATTAAAGGATTACCCGCATTTCGAAACCAGGATGTAATGTAGTCAAAACCCTCCCGGTTGTTCTTGTTTTTTGTACAACGACGGAAATTCAAAATTGTCCTAACGGTAACCGGGGAACGGTGACCATTATGTGCAATCATCAGTTACATATCTTCAAATGGTTTATCAAGATTTTTGGCATTAGTTTCTAAGTTTAATTCGAAAGAAGCTTACAGCTTAAGGTAATCTTATGTATTAGACGTTCGCCGATACAAATGTTGTGACGTATAAGTGAGCCGTTTTGACTTCAAAATATTCAGCACAAGATGTGACAATACCGTATTTGTGGGAGTAAAATTATGCAAATCACGCTATATGACTCATCATAGCTTCGAAATTGAAGCCTTTGGAAGAAAACGTTATACTGGGACTGTTATTTTTAATACGTGATACTGCAAAACCTTAAATGATTCGCAACTAATATAATTATTTGAATAAAACACCAGTGACAAGCCCATAAACGCAACTCTACGCTGCTCTACGTGAAGCAAAATATACGCGTGAACTACTTCCACATGCGTAAATTAGTTTCACCGAGCAGAAAGTGCCTTCACCGCACAACTACAGTGTACATGCATTTTCCTACTAAGCAATCGAATCTGGGACAAATAATCGCGGTACACGGCATTTTAACGCCGAACGATCACGAAAACTTCTATCAATTGTATCCCACCACCGCAAATTCTTCACAAAGCTAAATTTTGGGTGTTTATCGATCACTTTTCAAGTTCCACTCGTCCACTCAACAACTCTCCCTCGAAATCCGTTTTACGCTCTGGCCGATCATGAGTGAAATCTCACTGGCATGGACGCATTTTAAGTTTCACAATTTAAACTCAAATCAGGCAAGTGAATTTCAGACCTTGAAGACAAGCAGCAGACAAGAGAAATAGAGGAACTTACCACAAGGATCAGCGCCGCGATACCATGAAAGACAAATCGACTTCAGTTAGAACTTCAGTTGTAAGCATAAAAGTAAGCTTTCTAATAAACCAAGTGAATGTGTTCCACTGTACTTGCGCGAATTCGTAATCATTACTAACCTTTCACGTCAACAGTTACTTGGAAAGCTTCCTTGAGAAATGCACCGCCATTGGCCGCACTCGCCTGGTAATTTATCTCGAGAGTGTAAACGTATTCGTCATCTTCTTGTACGTTGAGAAGCCTCAGCTCTTGATCAGCACGGGCATCATACTTTTTCTTATCTTGGAAGGGTCGGATCATAGCGAAGCCTCCTTCAGTGGCGCCTCGTGATGCTATTTGTTCTTGTGTAACACTGCCAGGTCTCTGTCTCAAGAAAGCGAAGCTGATCAAACGTTCGTTATCATTACCGACGCAAGTTTCCCATATGAGAGACTCTACAGTTCTTTCTCCGAATACCACGATTTTAGGATCGTCAGGTTTGACTTGACACACGATCGCTGATTCTGAAATCACAACACACAGAAAACGACATCCTCAGTTGAGGTTATAGACGCCAGTTTCAACTGTACCTAGCAAAGAATTGCCTGAATAAACGAGTTTAAAATAATTTTCATCACGAAACTCACCAGATTGCTGCTGCAGTGCTCCAAAAATCCAAAACGTGGCCAAAATCCATCGAGTAACACAAACAAGAAAAGTATTCATTTTCATTAAAGAAGCTTAAAACTGAATCAAGAGTTCCTTTAGATGACGAACTGAATTCAAGGAACATTCAACAACAAGGAATGTTCGTTATATTTGATGAATGATATCATAGGGACGCCAAGCGACAGGAAACGTTCTAATGGTGCCCAGTCTTTTTTCTTATAGCGCTGTAGACGCCTGGGCTCCAGGGCGGTAAGGGCACCCAGGGCGCTTATATGGCCTTTTTCCGCCCTGGGTGTACCGTCGCAGTTATGTCCTATGTGGCAGACATGTCCTCTGGCGTAATAGGATATACTGAGCCAATCATATCATGGGTTCTATCTAATAATACGCAGCATAAGACTGGTAACTGATCTCCGTTGCAGTTCGATCTTTGAGCAAAACTGAGTTTGGGAGCAGGGTAGCCCACGGAAGCAATATTTGACTTAAAAATCATTGTTTTGACTCTCAACGGAAAGATGCGGCTGCTACTTGCAAGAACTGCATTAACCTTGCAAGATTTCTATCGCAAATTGACTGCTTAGTATATTTTAGTTTCAAGTTCAACATGAAAGTTCGATCAAAAATTTCAAAACAGTGGCTGGGCCATCCCCATAAAATGTTTCGTTTCCCATCGCCCGACCGACCCATTTTTTTGAAAAAGTAAAAAAAAATTCTAGAGTCAGTTGTAAAGAAGCAAGTACTTTAATTTACAAGCACACGATCTTGTCCTATTGACACCAATTGTCTTAAATTATCATCGATACTTCGTTTTTGTAGCTTTTATAGACATTTGATAGTCCTGGTGAGAGATGTTTTACCATCTTATTATATCTTGTAGACTAAACGTGAGATTTAATATGCAAAAGCAAACTGGAACACAAACTGATTGTTTCTTGGCAAACAACAATTCGTCAAGACTTTTTTCGTCACTAAAATAGTAACTTTGTTACAGTCTTGCGTGACAGTTTCAATCTGTCAAAATGAAAGTTTAGGGTGCGTTTCTTTAAGAAAATCTAAGATTGGATTCTTAAATCCGAAAGAATCCGAGAACGGATTTTGCTTCTCTTTACAAAACTTAATCAAACTAGGATCTCTCGGATCATGGTGCATCAAAGGAACCGAAGAATCCACTTCTTCGGTTCTTTTCACGCACCATGAGTGAGTGATCTTGGATTAATCTATTCAACAAAGAAGCACAAAATCCGTTTTCGGATTCTTTCGGATTTGAGAATCCAATCTTGGATTTTCTTAACCCATTGATTCCCGAGGCTTTTCGCAAAAAAGCGTTAGTTTTTGCACATTTTGGCGGTTTTCAGGCTTGATTTCGACCAAACTGGCTTTAATCTGGTCGAAAATGCATTTGCAACACGACAGCTAGCCGCTCTTGCCACTAGCGTCGCGTTTTATGCATATGACATTCTGGCTCGGGCATGCGCTGAAATCAAAATTTGGAGGAGAAAGCGACATATGTCCTTAGGCTTTTCGATTTTTCATTTTTTTTTTTTTCGCCTTTCCTTTTTCTCCTTTTCTTTTCTTTTTGCTGCTGTGATTGACCTTCTACTGGGCTTGCTTGCGGTTAAAAAACTTCTAAGAAAGCGTCATCGAGACGGGCAATTTTTACGATGGAGCAGCCACGTAGTGGCAAGAGCTTTCGCTCTAAGTTTTTCACCCAACTTTTTTGAGCATTTTTGTGCATATCTCGGACTCCATTCGGCCAATCACCCTGATCTGGGCATCATTGGAAAGATGTTTTCCACCTGCAGAAGTTGATATAGATGATACCAATTTTGGTCAAAACAGGAGCATTATGGCTCCTGGTTAAAAGGGATGACGTTAGAAGTTGGAGAAAGGCCGAGGCTTATCACGGCTGGTTGCAGGCGGAACGGGAGTCAATGGGTTAAAGAAACGCACCCTTAGTTTTAACACGGAGTTGAAATCAAGTCTTCTTCTTCTTCTTTCCGGGGGATGCTGTCACCGCGTTCGGTGCAGAGACAACAGGTTTGGCAGCCCGGCCTTTACTGGCACCCAGACCCCGTCATATGTTCGGTTTTTTTTGCCCGACCGACCGACCCACCTTCACGAGGGGGGAGGGTGATGGGAAACGAAACATTTTATGGAGATGGCCTAATGCTCTCCGGTTTGCTCCGGACAAGCCGTTTAAACTCTGCGGTTCGATTATCTTCAAATTTAAATCGTTCAAATTGTTCAATGATATTACAGGGGAAAAACAAAATCTCTGACAAGCAGCGTATCCAATGTTTAGATTCGGTGCTGTAAAACTACTACTCGCTCCGGGCAATATTTCTTTATTCCCACACTTGTCACTCGCACGCCAGTTCACGAAAGCCGTCTTCTCAATATCTGTTTGTTGAAGCTGACTGAATCTTTTTGGATACGCCGTCTCCTGTGTTTTTTTGGCATGGAACATTTATTACAGAAAGTTTCTTGCCGATTAGATTTTATGGCCGGAGTGGTTTCTAACTGTTCCTAGTTCGCTTTGCTTTATAAAACAGCACTGATTAGTATTCAAAACACCACAGAGCGCTTTGTGGTCTGTTCGAAACACCACAGAGCGCTTTGTGGCCTGTTCGAAACACCACAGAGCGCTTTGTGGCCTATTTAAAACACCACAGAGCGCTTTGTGGCGCTTTATCTTGAGATTATACCATGAAAACTGGATAGCTCGTAGACTCGCAGATATTTCCCAGCTATTTTGTGAAGTAATTTGGTTTTTCCGATTTTGTACACCACAAAGCGCTTTGTGGTCTGTATAAAATACCACAAAGCGCTTTGTGGTCCTTTCAAAAGACCACGAAGCGCTTTGTGGCTCATTCAAAATACCAATAGGTGCTTTGTGTTTGTGGTCATCATCATCATCATAGCGTTTCTGTTAGTTGAAGCTATTATTCAAACACTACGCGGACAAAATTGGCAGAGGGACTCTGTTATTTTCATAGGGAGGTTGGCGAGATTTCCGCACAACCTCTACGTTAATCATGCATGCAATTTTTGACTGACTCGTTCTTTCTAATTAGATTATGAGCTCGAGATTCTATCCCGTGATAGCTGACGAGGGCGCAGCCCGAGTCAACTATCGCGCGAGGAAAATCGAGAGCGAATAATCTAATTGTTTTGATCAGTCTACTAGTCTTTCAAAACTTAATCTAAATCCTCTTCTCAGTCATTTTGTTAACAAGCGCACACTGTTACTCTACTCACTATCTACATGTATCACCGAATAGATAGTGAGTAGCGTAGCCAATCAAAGAACATTCTTCGTGATAGAACGCAAGTAGATTTATACTAATTAACAATTGGATTATGAGCTCGTGATTTGTACGAGGTGATTGGGGCTAGACTGGAATTTATGCAACTGCCGTTTTCATCAACAGGTAAATTACCATTACCACTCTCGACTGAAATCCTATAGATCTTTCTTCACATGGGCAATCTAAAACAATCCTGACTTGTGACCCTGAATTAATTGGCTTGAATTAAGTGCGATGTTGAACTCAATCTTGAAAGACAAAATTATCGCACTCATTTTCGAAACTTATATTCTAGGGCCCGTTTATGGCCTGCGTTGTAAGACCACTATAATCTTGAGATTTGTATTGTTGCAACGGCAAAATAACCAAAGTTAGAATTAGTTTGGCAGATTCTCTTTTTGACAGGCAATTGCCTTTAAACATACTAATAATTATAATACTTATCACTACATTTACAATGGTGCTCTTCTAACACACCAGCAAACTAATATTTTTTCATCATTTGTTGACAGCTTTTAAACAACTTTCTCACCTAGCAAATCTCACCTAGCAAATCCAAAATTATGAAAAGAAATGCGAGAGGCGTAGCTGTCGACCGACTGACAGGTTTCATGGTACTTGATACTTTCGGCATAACTTAAGTTCACGCTTTTTGATTAGCTAATTTACACTAACTCAGAAACTAGGGAAGGTGGCCACAGTTAGTTATGCACGACAGTGATTGGGTTCTTATAACAAAGATGTTCTGCCACCGTCTTGTGCCCCAAAATTATAGATCCAACAAAACAATAGGTCCTTTGCCCGATCCAGTCACATGGTACAATATCACACATGCGGGTGTGCAAGTTGCTCACCAAGGGCAGGTCCAGGTGGACTGGTACGAGTTGCATTGTTTTGGAAGTCCCACTAAGCAATCTGCTCACCAGCATGTGTGATTTTGTATCATGTGACCGGGTTGTGCAAAGGGCCTATTCACGGGCAACACAGTGACTTGTGGTTCACTCAGTTAAAAAACGCTAATGGCATATTTTTTTTTCTGCCCTGTTGTAAATTATGCTGAACAATAAAAACAACTTCACACTCGTCCTTGACCTACTTATTTATAACTTATTAAATATATCTATGGAAGAAATACTAATAAAACTTGAAAAAAATCGATAAAGTAAATACTGATTACTCTACATCACTGTCGCTAAATTCATCCTCCATAAACTTTCTTTCTTCATCATCACTGTATTGTTCGTCTTGCCCTTCCTCTTAATCTTCTTGATCCACTTGTCTTTCTTTTTTTTCATCATCATCTTCTTCTTCCTCTAACTCCCCTTCCTCCTCCTCGTCAATCATATGATCTAATGCCTCCAGGCATGGTTTGGCCAGGCTATTTTAAAAATATGTCAAGGGATTTACCCCATTAAACACAACAATATTGTGGAAAACTGACACTTGTGTGAAACTTTGAAACTTTTTTGGTACTCGAGGGCTTAAATTTAATTGGGTTACAAAATTAACTTGCATTTGTGATTGCATCTGATCACCGTGCTCTGTTTTAAATCCGGCAGTTTCTCTGTTGTGTTGTTTGTAATACTAATCACGCTATCACATATATGAGAAAAAGGTGTAACATGGCTCTAACACAAGCAATGTTGCAAGGCCAACTCTCATGACTAAAAAACAAGACAGGTCTAGTGTTTGTGTGCTTCCTATAAACTTCAATGGATGTCCTTTTCAGAGAAATGCCCAGGTAATGGACTACCCGTAAGTCATCATCAAATTTGTTGACTGTAAAACATGTCGTATTGATTTGGTTTGTCCATCAAAAGCATATCATCAAAATAACATCCATAATACTACTCAGCTATATTGGCCACAATAAGGCATTTTGCGAACAATGTCATAAAGATAATAACAAAAGATGGCTTGATGAAGAACGCAACAAAATGCCATCAATTTGCTTGTTTAGTTTTTTTTTTCACTTAATTTGGTGTTAATCAAATATTTATTGTCGTTAACTCCAAACAAAACAGTTTGAACAACTGTCAGGGTTTGCAAACTTCCTGCTACCTGAAACACAGCCACAGCTTAAAATCTATTAAGAATGCTTTTTTAAAGTCCATCTAGGATCTTTATGGGGGCTAGACCATTTTACCATTTGTAAGGTTTTAATATTTTTGAAATTGCTCATATCATGGCATTTTTTACTTCCCTTGGATAGCCTTGTTAACTTTCAGTATTTGTACCTCTTTTCTTCATACGCATTTTATTTAGTAGAAATAATGAACTTTACTTAAATCTCCTCAGAAAACCTATTCACATCTCCTGCATCCACACAGGATAGTAATACCGAATCAGTCTTCTCAGAGTGAAAACAAGTTGTTTTCCTGCCACATCCACACAGGAGAGTAATGACTATTTTCTCTTTGACTGCAAATGAGATGTTTTCCTCTCATCAACATGGGAGAGTAGGTAAAGTCTGCACACGAGCCAAGTGGCCCAACAGGCCGGCGCTTATCTCTGGTTTGTGTAGCATGAAGCAAGTACTAGTAGGGTATTTCTTCTCCCCCCTGGATGAGAGAGTCCAACGCAGAGTTACCCCCAGCATTAAATTTGCCCTCTTATACACCTGGGTGGAGAGAGGCACTGTGAGAGTTAAGTGTCTTGCCCAAGAACACAATATAATGTCACGGGCCAAGGCTCGAACCCACACCGCTCGATCTGGAGACAAATGCACGAACCGCGGCTAATTCATCCAGGCTCAGAGAAGACATACTTTGAAAAGTGATAGCCAAAACTACTAGTTAGCTTTCTCTAACAAATTTGGTTTGAAATGTTCTTCTTAGTATTGCTGGAGTAATTGTAGAAATCATTCATCCTGCATAATAACGAAGTTAATCAGTGACATTGGACACTGCGTTTTGTTTGTACATATTCTCATATTCTTGTTTAAACCGGTTTGATCACGTGCATTTTGTAATAATCTCCAGCTTTCAGTAATTTTGGTTCAGAGAGAGTCTCAATGTTTTTCGATCAAGCAAGATCCTTCAATGTGATGTACTAAAGATTCTTATAAACAAGTTAAATGGTACGAGTTTTGAATACGATTATTTTTTTTCCCGTCAATTTCCTCTTTATTTCTTTTTTCCTTAAAATTACATTTACTTACAATACTTATGACACTACCAAGTATTACAAAAAAAAACCAATATAGTTACTAAAAAATACACAATACAACTGTAACTGTCATAAGCTTACTGTACCAAACTTTACAACAATTACCGAGACTGTTTTAAATTACTAAATTATACTAAGCTAAAAAAGCGGTCGGAGAAAAAAAAAAAGGAAAAGAAACCATTAACTATCCAACAAGGGTAAGAGAGTTGTTTGGAATTTTTGTTAAGTCTTGTTTGCTAGGGCAGCCGCTTTGTATACCAGTAGTTTTTCCTTCAATAATGCCATAAAGGCTAGAAAAGTAGGAGATTTGGAATCTAACGTCTGCCTGGATATGTGAAATTTTGCAATTAAGTTGTAATAATCTAAGAGAAGACCCCTTGGGTCTCCAGCATTTTAACCATATAAAATCTTGAGTTCGTCGAATAAAATGTTATAGGTGGAGCTGGAATTCTACTAATTTAAAACCTTAGACCAGAAGGTCCTGAACGATGGGCAACTCACTAACAGATGCTGTAGAGTTTCTTGGCTTCTGCAATATAAACACAGATCAGAATCCGTGATTTTTATCTTGTAAAGTAACACTCTATGTGGGAGAATATTATGTATAATCTTAAACTGAAAAATGCTTAATTTTGTTTCTTTAGTCACGGTAAAAAGGCAAAGCAAACTTACAAAGACGAAACTCGAAATTCGAAATTCATACCAGTGATTTGGGTACCCCCTTCCACAGCGTTTGTTTGTGATTGTTTCCTTAATTCAGGGTAGCCAAATCGACTGCATATAAAAGGGGAAAGCTAACTTACAAAGACGAACACGGTCACTCGAATAAGCAGTGGGCTAGAAATGCTTAAATATGAGGGATACCCAAATCCCTAGTGATATGGCTACCCCCTTCAGATATGTTTGTTTCTTATCGTTTTAATTAAGGTAGCCAAATTCGACCGAAGATGAAAAGACTAAGCAAACTTTCCACTACGAAAGGGGAATTAGGAAGGAAAAAAGTACAAGAAATACGAAAAATTAAGGTATACCCAAATCCCTAGTGATTTGGGAGCCCTACTCCAGAGTGTTTGTTTGTGATAAGGGTAACCAAATCGACCGCAGATAAAAACATAGGTCCGCAATGCGTACTTGTGTGGGATTTCAGTTAGACTTTGATATTAAGCATTACCCTAATTGTAATACTTGTCATGTCATAGTGATGTTGAGTAAAGATTCCATAGAATCCCAAGCTGCAGACGACGAAACGGTTAGGGAAAAAGTATGTTTGGACTTCTAGCCTCGAGGAAATTAGGGTCGCTTACCATTTGTCAGAGTAAACCGGTTGGGATGACCGGTGAACTGAAAGGCAACATTTTTTTCCAAAATCAGCACATTAGCCCAACAAGATGGCACTTAACATAGTATTTCCAATTGTTTTCAGCTGATGAGAGTCTGGAAACTGGAAAATTTAAGAAATGATAAGGAAATTTCCACTGTTCCGTTCGGAATGGAGAATAAGGACTACCTCTGTAGGTAGTGTACATTTTCCACAATTTTCTACAAGACATTTTCCGGAAAATTAGGGTGCTTACAATTCAGGAAACTTCGGTTGAAAGTGAAATGGAACATAATTTTTTTGGGAAAATCTGTTTGGAAATTGTAGACTACCTCCAGATGTAGTCTGTTCGGAACTGAACGGAAGAAAATTACCTTACCATTTGCATTTCTCTCTCTAATCAGCCGAAAACAATTACGGGAAATTGAACTGCAAATGTAAGCGCCATCTCGTTTGTTTGGCTTGCTGATTTTGGAAAAACTCTTACCATTATTCATCGGTCTTCCCACCGGTTTGTT
>Ga0126343_10001319_pt1 | contig 11448 bp, 5 predicted proteins | sample Cyp2metagenome_FD_92531 | JGI IMG/M metagenome (GOLD analysis project Ga0126343, IMG submission 92531) | Coral microbial communities from Lord Howe Island, Old Settlement Bay, Australia - Cyphastrea 2 metagenome | ecosystem: Host-associated > Invertebrates > Cnidaria > Coral ... | reverse complement strand
TAAATTTAAAATTGGACAATCTCAAAAATTATTTGTATAGTTTCACTTTCTCACACGAACTGTCCGCTAAACACTACGTCTATCTGCCGCCATCTCCGCGCGACAATTAGAAATGATAATTTACACTGAATTTTGGCGCAAGGTCAACAGTCTCCTCTCCGTCACGTACTTTGCTAACCATGCAGTTCCCTTTTTTTAAACCGTCTTACGATGAAATATCCTGTACAGCTCTGTTCTTGAGCTGGAAAAGAAAGCTGTTGAAATTATTGCTAAAATGCAACTGTTGCTTTCTCAGAATGTATAAAGCGTGAATTGGCATTATTTTTCGGTTGCACTGTAAAAAAAACTGAGATAAGCTCCTGATTTTATCTTTTTTTTCTATTTCCCTACTATTTGAAAACTTAAAAAATGATAAGCCAGAAATCAGAGCCGCATGAATTTAAAAAGATTAAATATTTGTAACTACTGTAGTAAGGAAAATGAAAGCAGTAAAGGGTTTAAATTACCACAGTTTGATAGGTACTCAGCCACTTTCTGTTGGCTGTTGGCTTTAGCCATGGCCAGCGCCGTGTTTCCTTTCTTTGATTTTATTCTGAAGTCTGCGCCTTGCAAAACCAAGTACTTAACACAGGTCAGATGGCCATTTCTTGCAGCAACATGCAGAGGCGTGCAACCTGATATGTCCGCAAGCTCAACATCCCCACCTTGTTGACTAAGTAGCTTTAAGACCTCCAGGTGGCCATTAGCAGATGCCTTGTGAACAGCAGTGGAGCCAGATTCATCAAACTCTTTTGGGCTCTAAAACACAAGTAAACTTCAGACTAAAAAGACAAGGTTACCCTGCTAGAAGTTGGACCAAAGTGGCAGTGTGAAACCATAAAATGAGTCAAAAATTCTAGCCTGTGTCAGGGAATTACCAGCATGCAGAGATGCCAAGCTAAAAAAATGGAATTTAGAAGGTCACCCGATTTTACCTTCTTGGTGTAAAAAAAGTTGTTCAAAGTGGAGCAACGCCAATTCAACAACAGAAACACCAAAAGAAAGCCAAAATCAGGCGCAGATCCATACCAGTTTCCACTGTTTTACGGAAATCGGTTAGAATTTTCATAATATAAAAAAAAAATAGATATGTATTTTTTTAACTAAAGTTAACTGTAAGATGAATCTAGAAAATACTTTTGACATTTACATGTATTTTTTATTTAATATTCTTTTTTTGCCAATTACTGGAAATAGACACGGGTCACAGATACATTCTGGTGGCAAAATTTTTCAGCTGGGAAATCACCAGTCTCCTGACAGCAGTCACGCCATCACATCATCGCCGCAGGTGTCTAGACCAAAATTAGATTTCCCCGGCAATTCTGCTTCTCGGTTAGGGCTTTTTTCCTTGCTGCACATTCATTACAACATGGACATTGACTTGACAAAATAATTCACAGATTTGCAAGGCTTTATCCAAGGAGAATGGAACTGGCAAATACATTGTCTGACTGACTCAAAAAGCCAGGAAAGGGGGGCACTTTAGGTAGTTAAAATTGAAAAACTTTCCCAGAGAAGCATGCCCCCAGACTCCCCTAGGAGCTTGCGCCTTTGGCACTCGTTTTGCAGTAAGTCGATCAACATTTTTCCTAGATCTGCACCTGAAAATATGTTTGAAAATGTATTTTTATGGGCTTTCCTTCATAAAGACATATTGACCCCAAGATTTGGTGACCTGAATTCTGGGAAACCAGGAGATTTGGTCTGTATCTGGAAAACTCCTGCGTAATCAGGGAGCATTGGCACGCATGAGATTGTCAGAAAGAAAACTACAAAAAACTACTTAATACCCCCTATTCTGCTCTCATTTTCACTTCACCTAATATTTGCATAATTTATTTTTACATATTTGTTGGAAACTCAGATATCAACACTAGTCAATCTCGATCTCGTTGTAATATAATTTAATGCTCACAGCTAAATCTCAAATATATCACAGTCACTGTCACTCATTGTCCTCTATACAAGCAAAGAAAGGCTCTTTTTTATACGCATTAAGGCTTCTAAGGAAATACGGTTTACCTCATATGCATTGTTAAGTTCATCTTGAATTTCAAACTAATTCTAACAAATTGTCACACTGTCACGCTCTTATATATTTCTAACATCCTCCCCCCATTTGTCTCGGCGAGAGCATATATACATTAAAACTGTGTCAAAATACTCTTATTCGAAAACGGCAACTAAGATTGCATTGCCCCTAATTTGAAATAAAACAAATGTTTTGTAATTGTTCACAGGTCCTTAATTGTGCTCGTCACTTACAAGAGCTGCGCATCCTGTGGTGCCTGGCCGGCTCATTTCTCTCCTTGGGATGAACTCCACTGCGTTGATGCTTGGTACATTCTGTGCTCTTTGGGGTGCACAATCACACGCCAACTCAAGAGAGTAAAGTTGTTGTAGCACTCGCTCAAGGTACAACCCAGTTCCGGTCTTCATTCTTGTAGCTCTCACTATACCATCTTGTCCAGTGATTAGCTCATCGACGATCACTATCCTCCATTTTCCACAGTTTCTCTCGTCGTCTTTGATCAACATCACGTCACCCACTGCTACGCCACTTTGGTTTCCCAGATGTTTAAGGCGATGCTGCTCATGTAATCCCCATAACTATTCATCCACCCACCGTCCCCACATCATGTCTTTATGCCACTTGAGGTACTTCACACGCTTCCTGAGATCTGGAGACTCTAGAAGATGGTGCTCCATTTCCGGTAGGAGGTCTGGTCGTCCGAACAGCAACGAGTTAGGGGTGAGAACTGGCAGTTGTGGATCATCCTCCACATAGCTAAGGAGGCAGTTGTTGAGTGAGTAGTATATAGGGTACCAAGTACTCCCCCTCCCACTCCCCCAATCCAAGATGACCGCCAATAAAAGTTCCAGGAATTGTGACTTCACACTTGGTCACAGGCCCCCGCACCACTTCACTCTGGTGGGCCATTGTGGCCCGGTCCACGGGAGGCCGGGGGTGGGGGTGGTGCTCGGGCTGACTCCATCGGGATTCATCAGCAAATTCGTCATGGACGGGCAGAGGTGGACGAAGTGAAAGTCGTGCTGCTGATCATTTTGGGTTGACGCTGGCTGATGCTATCGGGGGTACAGCTGTGGAGCAGCACCCGTGGGTTCAGCTTCGTGGCAGCTCCACCCGCGAGTGCAGCTCTGTGGGCGGCTCCACCCGCTGGTGGAGCTTTGAGTCAGCATGCGCATCAAGGGAGTGGGTGAGGGGGATGCCACCCGTGGGTGCCGTGTGCCTATATATAAAGCTCGCGCTGGTCTGGGAAGAGGCCCTCACGTTTTTTGTTTTCTCTCGATTCCATTAGGGTCTTTTTTGGGAATGGCTTCCTGCGCTCTGTGTAAGAAAGGTTTGCGGGAACAGTTTGTGACGCAGAGTAACGGCGGCCAGTAAGTGTGGTGTTCCAATTCCGCATGCGGCTGTTTTGTCCCCTCTAGGATTTGCTGAACTACGAGCGAGTCGTGCAGTTGGACGTGGCCGGTACCTTTACTGGTCGAGAGGCGCCGCTGTGCCAACACCGGAAACGCTGGTGTAGAGTAATGGCGGCGAGTAAGTGTGGTGTTCCAATTCCGCATGCGGCTATTTTTGTCCCCTCTAGGATTTGCTGAACTACGAGCGAGTGGTGCAGTTGGACGTGGCCAGTACCTTTACTGGTCAAGAGACCCTGTTGTGCCAACACCGGAAACCCTGCGCTTTGAGAGTCTCCCATTCGGTCAAGAATGCCAGCCGGCCTTACTTCGGCTGCCGAGACGGCTGGCCCTGTACCTTATTCTGTTGGGCCGATCTGGAAGTTACCCTGTGCGCCCACTCTCCGCCCAGAAAATGCCTTGAAGAAGAAGGCCCCCCAAAAAGCAATGGACTCCGTTTAATGGACCCAGTCGTGTTACATGATGAAAACTGGTTTTACATATATATACCTGTGTTTCCAAATGGTATAAACATTAAATGACTGTCAACCACCAGCCTCTGGCATGTTTTTATTATATATATTTTTAGGGGTAGAGGATTTCACGTGCTTGACACGTCTCAAAGTATTGTCTAGACTGCCTTGACCTAGGCAGACAGTTCGGTGGCGGTTTTCTCAGTCTACATAACAACCTTTGACTTGTAATACGCCTTGGACCTAGGCGTTTTGTAGTTTATGATAGGTCACCTGAGTGAGTTCTTTCTACAGCTGGCACTTGTCTGAGTTCTTCTTGTTGGACATCCAATCAGTATTGGTTTAGCACCAACGACTTGATGTGGGTGGTCAGTCCGGGTGGTAACCAATCCCAATAGCTTTCTAGCATCTAATAATAAAATACAGCAGGATGAATGATGCCCTCGTGGTGGGTGGGTTTTTTTTATGCTGCACGAGTGTTATAGAGAAAAAAAAAGACTCAAAAGAACTTGACTGGGACCAAAGAAGCTGCAGTCGAGCCAGAAGGTAAGTTTTACATAACGTGCATTTTTTTTTTTTAAAAACCGTTGCAGTTCTGTGGCGCAGTGCCATCGTGTTAGTTACTGGGAGTTGCGTTCTTTTTTATTTGGATTGCTTGGAGTCAGCAGCCCCCCAAAAATTGGATTTGACTAACAAAGGCGAGTGTGTTTTGGCCAGATTCTGCGGTTGAGTGGAATGAGAGAGCATGTGCTTGAGAGAGTTCAAGGTAGTTTGAAGAATTTTTTATTAAATGGTTCTTGCGACTGACTTAACATTTACCAAAAATCAAAGGTAAAGGTGACTTGATCGCTTTTGATAGCTACTGAGATGAGGTAGAAAGTCAACAAAATAGATTCCTAGGCATTGCGTTTCAATTTCGTGTTGGCAAATATAACCAAATCCAAGCTTTGAGGTTAAGTTGCACCTAAAACGGATGTGTTCTCTATCATTGGCCTTCTGTATTGTGTCTATTCCTTCATCACAGGTCCACCGCAACATCAACTGTGTGCCACCTTCTACAACGGAAGATGATACTGCAATAAAACATCCGAGAAAAGCTGAATCGACCATGAACGACGTAACACGCAATTCCGAGTCCGTGACGACCAATTCCGGGCACTGCCTTGTAAGAACCTGTGAAACTCACAAGTGACGTAAAACAAAGAAAACAAAGAAGTCAACACAATAGCCCAAACCCTAGCAATAGCTACTAAACAAAGAAAAAGTTCACAGGTTCTTACACCTAAGGAAACCCAATTCCGAGTCCGTGACAAACAATTTCGGGTTCTGTCCTCGTGTACCGGTTCACAAGAGCCGCTACAAAGGACCAAACAATACACAACAGCTAATCAATGACCCCTAAACAAAGAAAGAACAATGCTTATTCCCTTGTGAACCCGTACACCAGGACAGAACCCAATTTGGGTTCAGAACTTCATGCTAGCCCATATATCCATACATGGATACATATGGATGAGACAATATGGGAGTGTGCTCTATATGTGGGCTAGCATGAAGTTCTTGCCGACCCGGGGTCCGATCAAAACTCGCGAGGAGCTTCACAAGATGAGGAAAACAAAAATGCGATTAAACTATTTACCTGGACCGCCAGATGCAGGTTTTTATGAAGGACTGCAGGTTTTAAGCTGAATCATTGCCTGCTGTTGTGTTGCAGAGTGTGTAAACATCTTGCTGAATTTTTAAACTTCAGAATCTTGTCGTTGCAGGGACGGCATACCTGTAGTAATTCGATGACATTCCATCGTTTATGTCTCATTTAGATCCTGTAAGCCTCTTCAGCTGAAGTAAAATTGATTCCTTGGTGGCCTTTGGTTCGCAAAGGTCAACAGGGTGTATACTTTCGAACACATTGCCATTGCAGCACCTGCAGACACACTAGGGTTGAAAACAATTCTTCTTGGTTTGTCCGCCATATTGGGTCTCTTATTTACTTCCGGTCATTTACATCGTTTTGGAACAACCAATCAAAACCGCTCCTCGAACGGATCTAGTCGCTCTCGTCAAGACAACGTGTGCAGCATAGTAAGTAGCCGACATACGTGTTTTCCGCTTGCTACCGTACCGATCGAGATTCCTTAGCCTTCGTCTCTAGTATTGGTTCCAACACAATGAACACTATTAAACGGTCGACGACCACAGATGAGTTTCCGAAGGAACAAATGGAACCGAAATGAAGCCGTGAAACGGCACTGAAACGACAAGCGAAAGTCGAACAACCCTTCAACAAAATCCTTCACGGATTACCAAGCGTCTTCTATTTTGGTAAGCTGTTAAAAAAGAAATGGCCGCCTTATCTCTGCCTGAAAATATTTGTGATCGTGTTACTTCAAGTCCAGGGACAGAAAATGAACTCTTTATGCCAAAAGAGACGCCCGATCAGCGATGCGATGTTATTTTGGTGGTCGAAAATGGCAAAGAATTCAAAGCTCATAAACAAGTTCTTTCGGAGGCAAGTCCCTTCTTTGAAAAACTGCTAAACAGCGACATGGTGGAGTCCAGAGAAGGAATTGTTCGTTTGGAGATGTTTTCCGAGTCTGCTATGAGAAATACACTGCAATTTATTTATACGGGTGATGTTCACATATTGGCTGAAAACAATGCCAAAGACCTTGTCGTTTCAGCCGATTATTTTTTTCTTCCAAACTTAAAAACGCTCGCTGAGGCAGCTTTAGGAGAGATGTTGAATACTTCAAATTGCATTTCAGTTTACTATTTTTCCCAAAGATATCGATGCGAAGAACTTTCGGCCAAGAGCGTAAATTACATTTTCGCAAATTTCACCGTCGTGTACGAAACGAACCGTGAAGTGGTTCTTGATATGTCAAGCAAAGAAATGGAAATGGGGCTTTCAAGTGATGAAATAAATGTTAGCGCCGAAGAGGACGTGTTTAAGATCATTCTAGCCTGGATTGATCACGACAGAAACAAACGACAGAAATATTTCGCTGAGTTATTTCGCCACGTTCGACTGGTTTTTGTATCGCGTGACTTTCTATCCAGTGATATTCAAGAGAATGAATTGGTGAAAGATAATGAAAGCTGTCTGAACTGTGTGGTGGACGCTGTAAATTTGATTGACGCACAAAACCATGGTAATTTGTCCATTCGACCGAGAAAGTCGCTCGAGTGTTCTGTTATACTTGTCACTACAGCATTGCGCAGTGACAGAAACTGGGAACTGGGTGGTCAACCTATTTTGTGTTATTTTCCTGGTGAGGGAAAGTGGTGTAAGCCAGGTAAAATGCCTCGTGAATATTCAGGAAAGGGAGAATTAGTGTTTTATCATGGTAAACTATATAGCAAGGTACTGGGTTTATTCCGGCAACAGTCTGAACTGAGGAATCCACTTGCATGCTATCATCTGTACTCGAACTGTTGGACAACGATACCATACATAAATTCTGATAGGCGGGTATTACGGGAAATATTTGTTAGTAAAGACAATGAAATGTATGCTCTGGAATCCGAAATGCAAGCCGAGGAATGCAGAAGAGACTCCCGGTCCGGGGTGGTCATTAATGACCAGGAAAAATGCGTTTCCTTTATCAGGAAGTACAAAGTGGAATCGAATTCATGGGAAGATGTAACTTCATTTGATCACTTGAATAGAAGGAAAGATTTTTGCATTGTAGCCAAAGACAATTTTGTTTATTTTATTGGCGGCGAAGAAAGACTTGCAAAGAATGTGTTAAAGTTCTGCACTGATGTTTACAGGTACAATCTTAGTAGAAACCAGTGGGATAAGGTAGCTGACATGCTACGACCGAAAAAGTTCCTCAGCGGAGCTGCGTGTAACGGGAGAATTTTCATCACTGGAGTGTCAATGCAGTGTCAATGTGAAGTATACAATGAAACAACAAATGAGTGGCAGTCTATTGCAAGTTTGAAATTCAGACAGGGGGTACATCCCAAGCTTTTGTCAGTAGATGACCAACTGTATGCTGTTGGTAGCTACAGGTTCATGGGGAATTTTGAGGCCTCACCATGTGATACAAGAGTAGAATGTTATGATCCAGACAAGAATGAATGGATCTGGAAAACTGACATACCCATCCAAACGCATTCGCATATCAGAACAGTTGTGAATGCTGCTTCAGCAAGAATATTCAAAGGCTTCTTCAGCAATCATCAATTGAAAAGCCACAATCCCAGGAGATTTGTTCCTACTGCCTGGTCAGCAGCAGCGAGTGAAAGCAAATGTGTCATCATGTAATCGAAAAGCTTAATGGGTAATAATGGCATTACCATCCACCATATTGCTCAGTGGCGGATCTAAGGGAGGGGCCCGGGGAGCCCAGGACCCCCTTATTTTGGGTAAAAAAAGAAGAAATGACTGAAGGGAAAACCGCCAGCAGGGCAAGTAAATCAAGATCCCCCCCCCCTCCCCCTTAGCCCGAGGTCTGGATCCGCCACTGTTGGTGCATTAAAACTTGTCATTGTTAACAGACTCAAGGTAATTCCATCAAAATAGAACTCACAACAGATTTTCTTTCAAATTTTACCTCTGGCTGCTTACATGAAGAGAACTTAAATTTTGAAATAAAAAGGGGGGTCCTGGTATTCGTTTAGGAGTAGGAGGATCTTCAATAAACCTCATAATTTGTAATAAATTATCTGCTATCTGAAAAGTTTATATTTGAACCATTTACCTTACACTTTGTGAGAGCAGAAAAATAGGGAGAAAATGAAGCGAAAAATACAACAATTGATGTATTGCATCGCTAGTGTTAAGAAGCAATTTGATGTACGTTTTGTGATAAAGGCACCCCTATTTAGTTGGAGGGGATTCAATATGTTCCAAGTATGCAGTGTTCTTGACCTGGCACATATTACCTTTTACAAGTGCTAGTTATGCTCTCATTTTCAGGGATAATTTGTACTCTGCAAGAGAAATTGGTCTATATTTACTGTGTAGAAAAAAAGTGATCTCTGCAATTGCAATTAGTGCGGCACGGCTTATCTTATGTGGTCATGAGCGCAGTCACTTTACTCCTTTATTGAAGGAACTGCAGTTATGCTCTCATTTTCAGGGATAATTTGTACTCTGCAAGAGAAATTGGTCTATATTTACTGTGTAGAAAAAAAGTGATCTCTGCAATTGCAATTAGTGCGGCACAGCTGATCTTATGTGGCCATGAGCACAGTCACTTTACTCCTTTATTGAAGGAACTGCACTGGCTTCCCATGGAGCAGAGGATTAGTTTTAAAATCTTATTGTTGACTTTTAAGCTTTAAGTAATTTCTGCCCTAGTTATATCAGTGATTTGTTAGAAACTTATAAGCCTACTAGGTCTTTACGATCATCAAGTAGGAAGTTGTTAGTGATTCAGGGTTGTCAAAATAAGCTGGCAACCAGCGCATTTCACCAGCTATTTTGAATACTGCGCCGGTTACTCTGAATGTTAGTAGGTCAGTTTTGAGAGTGATATTGGAGAAATAAAATGGAAATAGCTGCCTACTTTTTGGATGGAACCTCCTACTCAAAAACCTACTGACAACCCTGGGGATTCCTCGTTCTAAGTTAAAATCTTATGGCAATCATGCTTTTTCTGGTTCTGCACCTAAGCTGTGGAATGACATTCCTGAGATCATAGAATGTAGAGTAGATCTTAACACTTTTAAGCATAATCAAACTTATCTTTTTTTAGCGTTATTTTAATGAATGATTGGTTAATTATTGTTTTTTACTTTTCATCTTGATTATAAAGTGCCTTAGAGCTTTTGGATAGGGTGCAATAAAAACTGTCATTTATTATTATTATTATTATTATTATTACTAAATAAAAAATAGGTCTGCAATGCATATTTGGGGTCTTATGCTTAAATTTATTTCTTTCGGTTGGAATGCTGTTTTTAAATGTCAGTATCTGGGAGTTGAATTGCTACAAATACATGTAAGAAAGTAAACAAGTTGTTACAATTCTTAAGTGAGAAATGTATGGTAGAATACTGTTTACTTTACATGTATCCTCTAATAATTAACAATTATTCCATGAGCACGCGTTGGATATGAGATGATAGATAGCCAGTAAGGTGCGTAGTCCCGAGTTGGCTATAATCATCTCATATCCAACAAGCACGCGTGGAATAATTGTTTTATTAAAAATGCCCCCAAAATATAGAAAACTAGACTACAATAAAGACAAAAAGGCCAAAAAAAATCACGCATATGCTCACCATTTTTGTAGATCATGGTAAAATGGCTCATATACCATGATGGCCTAGCCAATGAAAACTCTCAAATTGCATTATCCAATGATCCAGTTTTTAATAATAATTATTTATTAGCTCTGAGTCCCAATGGGACATAATGCAACAACAATCTCTAAATTCAGCCCTACTTTGTGCATTGTCCCTGGTGAGTTTTAACTCTCTGAACTCAGCACTGTTTAAACATGTCAAGTGAACTTGTACATGTAGTGTCAAGAAGTTTTTCTGCTGTAATGCGCGTTTTTCTACTGTAAGCTGCGTGTTCAACTGCAGCTTCATTGGTCCCAGTCAACTCTATTTTTCAAGTCTTTTTTTTTTCGCTATAACACTCATCCAGTATAAAAAAACCCACCCACCTCACTCAAATTCATGGCAGGTCATGCAAAACCCCCAGTGTGTCAGTTGTTAATGGATGGCGTCATCTCATCACATGGCTCAATTCCCACGAGAGGGGGAGACCATTCTATGATGTTTTCCCCCTACGCCTCCACCCACCCTGCTCCCAAAAATTATGCGACGGCCTCAATCATCCTGCTGTATTTTATTATTAGATGCTAGAAAGCTATTGGGATTGGTTACCACCCGGACTGACAACCCACATCAAGTTGTTGGTGCTTAACCAATACTGGCAACACGAAGAACTCAGACAAGTGCCAGCTGCAGAAAGAACTGGTCACCTATCATAAACTATAAAACGGCTGGGGCCTAGGTCTGATCCAACTCAAACGAGTCCAAGGCGTATTACAAGTCAAGGATTGTTACGTAGACTGGGAAAACTGCCACTGAACTGTCTTCCTAAGTCAAGGCAGTCTAGACAATGCTTTGAGACGTGTCAAGCACGTAAAATCCTTGTATAAAAAAGCATGCCAGAGGCTGGTGGTTGACCAGGCCCGTAGCCAGGATTTTTTACGGGTGGGTGCCATCAGTTGATTATACGGACCAACGAGCGCCGAAGACGCTCTTTACTAGGGGTCCGGGGGCATGCCCCCCGGGAAATTTTGAAAATTAAGTTGTCTGAGACTGCATTTCGTGCGTTTTGAAGGTCGGTATGATAGCAATATAGGTCGCTAAAAGCGAACCTAAAAACGTGGATATTTGTCAAATTTTGAACTTCAAAATTATTTTTTTTGGCAAAGAGAATGCTTTACGTATGTATTTTACAATGTAGAGAATAACAATGCCAATGTCACTATTTAAAAATAACAAAAATAGAAATAAAGTTGTAAATCTGCAGCTACTGCTT
>Ga0126343_10001318_pt1 | contig 11454 bp, 10 predicted proteins | sample Cyp2metagenome_FD_92531 | JGI IMG/M metagenome (GOLD analysis project Ga0126343, IMG submission 92531) | Coral microbial communities from Lord Howe Island, Old Settlement Bay, Australia - Cyphastrea 2 metagenome | ecosystem: Host-associated > Invertebrates > Cnidaria > Coral ... | reverse complement strand
GTGTGTATGCTTGTATTTAAGTGTGTGTAAGTGAGTGTAGTAGAAGGTAGAAAGTGAGTGTAGTAAATTGTATGAAAAACTGAAAATAAATAAATATTATTAAAATACAAAAAAAAAAACAAAAAAAAACATATAAAGAGCTGCTCATATGTCGAGCTTGGGCTACCAGTGATACTCCAAACTCTGTTCGTAACAATTCCTGTTACGAGAGCAACATTGAAGAGAACAAATGCGAACACCATTTTGCGTTTCCTTTAACACGTAACAGTCCAAAAACACAACATCGCTAGCTACACAACAAAGGGGACTTTTGTCTACGCATGCGCGAAAAAAGTCAAAAAGTTTTTTGTTTCGCCCTTTTCGTGCATGCATTGCGGGAAGCGCGGTTTTCGGTGCTGCTGAATTTGTCAATCCAACCTTGGAAGGCGACTCATTCTTAAACAGTTCCTTAGTAAGTCATTTAAAGCATCGTTACCGTAAAGAGCATTTTAAAGTGCATTTTTAAAGAGAACAGTGCCAGTTTCATATCGCTTACAGCAATTTTCGGGCCGATAAACCGCTTTCCGTACACAGATGTCACCGACGAAGATGGCGATTTCCTTGCTACAGCGATAGAGCAAAGCAATCGTTGATTCATTTTTGCAGCAATACGAAAAATACCACAGGTTGTATTCGACGCCAGATGAAAGGACCATGGTTACTGTCACAGTGGTAAGTAAAACGTATTGCTGGTTCATTGAGCTCATATTTTAGATATTTATTCGTCTCGTCTTGACGAGATGAGGAAACTATGTTGTTCTCGTTTTCGATTTCAAAGTGTGGTCAAACAAGAAAACCTCACCATTCCTTTTTTCGTCAATTCTTCATAAAAATCGAGTCTAGCATTGCTATGAAGTTATTTTTTCATATTCTGGGTGCCTTTGTGTTTTTGGGTTAATCCATTTCATTTTCAAGTGAAGTGAATATTGGAATCGGTAAATGCACTTGGTGTTTTACCTCAAAATTAAAATTCGTCTTCAAAACTGCGCGACTTTTGTGTTCGTTTCTGATATGTGAATTCCCATTAATGGGTGACTCTTTAATGTGTACTGAATGCTCTGGCAAAATTTCGTACCCGGTTTCCGGTGTTCCGCTGTTTACTATTTGTCGGATGAATGATTAGAGGTCAGAATTCAATTCTTGAGATTCAGTGTATAACGCTTCGCGTTTGACAGCTCTTAAAGTGGGCGGGTGTGTTCTGTACTGTCGATGAAAAGCAGTCATTTGCTTAAAGTTGACTGAGAGTTTACTTCAGCCAGCTCTTGTTGTTTTAAACCTTATCAAACAGAATATTCCCGCATTTGATTTCACGAACTCGTTGGCAACACTATTTTATCGGCCAGTCCAGCTGAACAGCGCTAGCGGTTTTGTGAACATTCGGAAAACTAATTTTTGATATGGGAATCGGCTTTAAGTAATGAAACTAGGATAACTTTGCTACAGTTTAACGTTTTGAAATAAGGATGTTTTCAGTGCTCTTGTTGCTCAAAATTCACCTCGAAGATGAATCTTTAACGAACAAAATTTGCGTCATTCCATCATAGCGTGACATCAGTTTGTCACGCACCATTTACGAGTATCTTACATAAACTTACGACTTGAAGAAAGTTAACGATATTCATAACTTTATATTTAGTTTAAGGTGGCTCTGAACCCCATGCACAGAATTTTTTTAACTTTTGCCAAAAGTTGAGCCTTGTCATGCTTATCAAATAGTAGTAATAAAAGAAAATTTCACCGTGTCGTGTTTTGAAATATAAGCTCTGAAAGCTGAAATTAAGGGTGTTTTTAGCAGGTCATAGTGTTGCCACGGTAACCTATTGGGTCACGAAATTGATACCAACGTGTTCACCGGTGATTGGGCAGTTTTTTGATACCATGACTGTAGCATCAAGTGATAAAGACTGGTAATAAGGAACCATCAAAATCTAAGTCTTGGAAAGTACAAGAAACTGTTATGAGCCACTATAATTAAAAGCTGTGACAGTGAGAAAAACGTCTTTTGCTTTTGTTTTCTTGCCACTTTTTCTGAGTATGCGGTAAACTTCATTTGTACAAATAAAACAAATAAAGATAGTGGTTTCCTGGACGGTTTCGCCTTAAGCATTGACTTCTCTAAAGTTATGATGGAAACCAGAAGTGGTGAAGAAATATTGATCGAGTATTGGAAACAAATATTTCTTTGTCAGTCAATTGTCATGAGGGAGACAAAAGATTCCTCCACATTCCTGCTTTTATCACAGTGGGGAACGTTTGACACGCATCGCTCCAGTGTAGTCCATTACAATAAATGCAAATCATTTTCTTTCTTCTTGTAAGATTCAGTGGTAATTTGGGTTCACACAGTAATGTACCAGTAGTAGTGTTAGAATCAAACTGAGTGAGTGTGATGTAGACCACATGTTTCCAACCGAGCCTTTGTAATCAACTTTGCAAGAAGTTTGCCTATCTGCATTTTCCCTTTAACTAATGTACCTATGCAACAGATCTCTGAGTAGCTGCACTGTCCATTCATTACCATCATTTTTCTGGTCAGTAAGGTGGATGAGAACATCTCTGGGTAACTTAGCCATTACCAGGGACACTAGTATTTTACTCCCAATATTCTCTCCAAGAGCTTCTAATGATCTAACATGTTTGTTAATGAGATCATAGTTCTTACACAGGGTTGATGTTGGACTTGAGGAGACAGGTAATCCATAAGACTAGTATAATGAGCATTAATGATGACCTCATTTTGTCCATAACATCCCTTCAACAATTTTATGGACTGTTCGTAATTTGCATTAGTCAGGGTTAGACCTGAGATAAAATCTAGCTGAACTCTGAGTTAATTCATTTTCTATGCTGGACTGAGAGAGAGAGATTAGAGTGTATGGCTGAGTTAAAGGAATCCCAGGATTCCTGCCAATTTAGGAGCCCTCCACCAAATTTCTTTAAATTTTACAACGTTAGGTCTCGTACCTTGTTTAATGTCAGCTTCTAACTTCCTCCTAAGATTTTTTTTTCTCCTGGGTAAGTCGTTCTGCCTCAATTTGCAATTTTCGGTGTTCAATTTAGGCCTTTTGCTGTTTAATCTCCAACATCTTCTCTTCCAGTTCCAAGTTCACCTTACTTGTCCCTCGTTGTAATTTGAAATCCATTCGATCTTTTATTTTGGCCATTTTTGAGCTCAATCCTCCCACGCGCGAATTCTTCTGCTTCCAAAACTAGGTTACCATATTCTTCATAATCTCTCATGACCTTATCGTGTTCTGATTTACCGGCGAGTTTTGCAGCAGCTTCAAGTTGCATGCAAAGGCTTTGATAAACAGTTAAATGCTGCTGTTGGCGGTCTCGCTTGTCACGGGTTTCGTCAAAAAGTTGCTCCAAATCACCATCGATGGGACGTTCCTTCATTTCTTTCGCTGCTTCAAGGTTTATAATGACATACCTTTTCCTTAAGTCTTCTCATGTCGCCCAAATCTGTCATCTTGTCGGCAGTTTCGGTCAGCAGGACGCTTCAATCCACGGCTGCTGTTGTTGATTTCGTCGAGCGAGGGAATTGGTAATTTTTATCTTTTCCTTTGTTGAAGTTTGTTTTTTCAGTTTAAAAAAGGCTCTACTTCGCGGAAGATTAAAGTCGGCCTTTCAGCAGTGGTTGTAGTCGCTATGCTACCATGTCGCGAACACGAATTTCTTTATTGTGAAGCACAACGACTGATTTTATACATGGAGGCAAGATTCTCCTTTTTTCGAGCTCATGGTCTGAAGGAGTGGTGGCTAAGCCTTTGTTTTCGTGGAGTGGTCGCCAGGCCCTCCGTGACACACACTCACTTGGTCACGTGACCACTGTTCATAATCCCGGATGTCCACAGGACACCACACGTACCTACTTCCTTCGTCTGCTTTGAATTATTATATGTGTGCGTCAAATAGTAGCCACAATTCAGTTAAACTTGCAACAAGTCGACTGCGACAATTCGAAAGCGAGCGACTTTCAAGACCACGAAATCGAGGAACGAAGTCCTAAGTCAACTTGTTCCGCCTGCGGAATACTGAATTTAATTTCCATATTGTTAGCGCGAGAAGAACTGGGTGTGACGTAAATATTTGACAGCTTGCTCCGCACAAAAAAATAACATCACAATATATACCTTTATCTGGTTGGATATAGCCTCTAGGGGCCGATTTACACGATACGACTTTGTCGCATGCGACAAGTTTACGACAGGCCTAGGACATTGTTTGTTTCGTGTAAATCAAACCTACAACTCGCTTACGAATGTCGTGTGCGTAAAAAAAATTGTGGCGAGATTTTAAGACATGTTTTAACACGCTGCGACAATAGTAGCGGAAATTAATAGAAATGACGTATTTTGTAAGAAATTCCTACTGAGTAGGGGACGAAGGAGAAGTTCCTTGAGTCAAAATAGTGGCCGAAATTGTTGTTGATAACTAAATAAATTAATTAAATAATGAATAAATTGACTTTGTTCAACGAGGGTAGCAGATAACAGTCTTCGACTGACAAACCCGTGGCCCTCGAATTCCCGATCGAATTGGAATTTAGAAATGTTGATTTTTGAGGAGGGAGGAAAACCGCAGAACCCAGAGAAAAACCCTCGGAGCTAGGGCGTGAACCAACTACAAACTCAACCCACGTATGACGCCGGGTCCGGGAATCGAGCGCTCTCACCACTGCGCCACCCCAGCTCGCTCATATAAGTGTTTCTCGAAAATTACTGAACAGAATATGGCGAAAAACACCTCTTTAGAGATCTTGTCCAAAGCGCAGAACAACTAAAATATTTGCTTACCGTTTTAAAGCATTTTTCTCCCTAAATCCTGGCGCAAACTTTTACATATTTAATTTTGTAACTGAAAAAAGTCATTTTCGTGTAAATGGTGTCAAGTTGTATCGTAGGCCCGTCGTAGGCTCGTCGCATGCGTCAAAGTCGCATCGTGTAAATCGGCCTTAACACACCCCAAACATTCCGCCGGCTAAAAGTGACGCCCTGCAGGCGAAAAAAGTCTGTTTCCCGCCAGACCACCTATTCATCAAATCTAGCGGAAATGGGCTTTGAGAAAGTCCAAAATTAGGGAGCTTAAGCAAACCACGACGACGACGGCAACGAGAACGTCACTAAGCAAAAAAGTTTAATGGGCAAAACAATAGCTGTGCACGTGCGTTATAACTTTTTTTACATTTCTTTGCCGTCCTCTGCAAAACAACAACGCGAAATGACCAAGCTCTATGTTGTCTACAGAACGTAGACGACGACGGCTAATTTTTCGCATTTCCATTTTGAACTGTATGCTGTTGCTGTATATTTAACCTGAGCAAGTTCTTAGGGCCATTGGCGTACTGAGCAGATCTAAACATTCGCGACTTTCGCTTGTAAAATAAAAATTCATTTTTTACTAGGCGTCGTCCTCTTCGTCGTGGTCGTCGTTGCTTAAGCATGACGGTGGCAGATGATTTTTTTTTTGCGTGACTCTTTTTTCCCGTTTATTGGCAGGGTGACGCGTGCTTTAGACCAAATTAGCTGCGTGACGCGAGACAGGGCATCAGAACGTGATGCGTGATTTGCTAATTTACTGGTACGTGATGATGAGAAGAATACTATTCATGCAAGGTAAATAAAGTCTCAATAAAGATCGATCAACCGCAGAAGACGTGACATCATATTTTTGTTTTTACATGTATTTCTGAAAAAATGTTGTCCCAAACGGTTGAAAAGATAAGAGAAGTTAGTGTTTGGAGTCATTTCATGCCGCCCGAGAGGACAGTTCTGCAAGCAATGAACCTCTACACAGGGAAGACATTTGCATACCACGTGTAGTTATAACGCGGGCCGTCATTAAGACCTAGCTAACTAGATTCGAAAGCCACGTTATGTCCTTCACAGAAATAAAAACAGTTGTCAGTCGCACATATTTCCGCACAGTGAACCTGTAACACAAATGTAAGGCATATACATGCCTGTATCTCAAAGAATAATACAGGGGCAGTATACGTCTTTTCAATTCGTATCTGATTGTGTTATATTTGAAGGAATACCATGAGCGAAAACTAGCCGAGAGGTGAAAATCCCACCCTGCCAGGCTTGCTTCACTCGCCTTGGAGCCTGATTATCCGGGAGTCTACCGGATGTAAACCAAATCACCCAGTACGCCTAAAGTCATCACTTCTATTTTGGCCCATAATTGACGTATTTCGGGGTAAAAATGTTTAAAGCATTACTAATAGATTTCTGTGGTTTAATCACCAGTGTTCTAGTTTAATTTGAGACGTTGTTAGGGTAGAGAAGATAAAATTGGGAACGCACTTACTTCTTTTTACGTGAAGCAAGATTAGTGAGAAAAATATTTGTGATGTGTGATTTGATAGAAAAATTCAGCATGATGACAAAGCACGAGACTAACTTTTCGGCTTGCTAGCCCAGCGGCTAGTGACAAATTTGATTTATTAGCCAAAACAAGTTTTTCACTTGCCAGACGCAGATATTTGTAACACGAAAAAATAATTCTCCTAGACTGACAAGTGCAAAGCTTTCTCGCCCTTGCTTCTCACAAAACTACCATTAAAACTTCCGAACTGGTTTCCCGGAAAAAAAAATAATGTCTTTAAAAATACCGATTCACGATTTTTAGGAAAAAAATATTATGTTCCACCTTAGCTCTATACGTTACAAACATAGCCATCAATGATATGTTTATAGGTCTCAAAAAAGTTCTTTGACTTGAGCCATCTTTGTTTAATGCGAATAGAAATAAAACGCAAACAGCGGCTACAAACATTTGCTTGAACTGCATAACTTTTACAAACTTAACGTTTCGCATGCTGCAACATACATCGATATCATCAGAAGTGATTATTATTCAGTTACAGACAAATATTTGTAACCGCTGTTTGCGTTTTATTTACATTTACAGGTGTCGCTCAACAACAAATTTTCGCTCCCGTGAGAAATTCTCACAGAACCTTCGCAACTGGCCGCCGAAAAACAAATGCCGATAAGCGATTTCTCATGGATAAAATATTGTGTTCCATCTTAACTTCACAAACTGCAAACATAGGCATCGATATTATATCGCCATTATTCAAATTTTTGAACAAGTGCGAACTTATTGAAAGCATACTTGATCTACAAATGCTGCGCGCATGAAACATGATCCCCAGAGTTTCCAATCTCGCCCCCAGAGTCTTCGTTTCCCTTGACCAGCGGTCAAAAAACGAAAGACTCTGGGACCAACCATTTTGAAATAACAAAGGAAATAAACGAATTTTGTAAATCCGGTTTTACTGCGCAGTCCCATTTATGCGCATGTTTAAGATGGTTGCCAGAGTTTCTGGTTTTCCGACCGCTGGTCAAGGGAAACGAAGACTCTGGGAACGACAATATTTTATTTATTATACATTAACAGAGAAATTACAACACCAACAGATATTATGAAATTCTAGGAAGTACGTAGACTCGGAAAAAATCCGAGCACCAGATGGGATTTCAACCCACGACCCTCCGTGATCTAGTCGGACACCACTGAGCTACTGGAATCTCTGTTCTCAGCAAGGGTCGAATTGTGGGTATAGACTGAAACCGCATCGCGCGGCTAAACAGTCACGTAATATGATCTCACTAACAGCATCGCGCTGTCACACTAAAACATTACATTTGAACTTAATAACGGCATCATGCCGTCACATTAAGGCATATCGAGATGCGTCCAACCACCCTCCTAAGTGAGTATACGTGGCTCAATATAGGCGCGCGATGCAGTTCCAGTCTATACTCACAATTTGACCCTTGCTCACCACAGAGTCTCCAGTAGCTCAGTGGTTAGAGCATTCGACTAGATCACGGAGAGTCGTGGATTCAAATCCCATCTGGGACTCGGATTTTTTCCGAGTCTACGTACTTCTTAGAATTTCATAATTATACATTAATTATACATTTTTATCAATTATACATTTCATTAATTATGTATTGTTAGATTAAGTAGCCCTCCTAGAATAGCTCTGCTAACTGTAGGCTACAAAGATCTTTTCAATATTATGTAAATAAAGTCATTTCAGTTGTTGTTGTTGTTTGTTGTTAACAAGATTGTGGATTTTCGCATTATTGCAGCGGCAAGCAGTTTGCCAGTTGTTCGTCACTTTTTAAAGGATCGCCATTTTTTAAGGGAAAGAACAAACAAAAAAGTCAGTATATTTTCGCATTTTGCTGACTTAACGTCCTTGTTTATTACAGCCGATGTTTTAAAGTCTAAAAGCTTTGACTCAATTTGGTTTTGTAAAAAAATTGAAATTAACTCATTTTTAATTGGTTTTATCGGGGTCTCCAGTGCCCACAAATTTTTACTCGCCAAGATGACTAGTGAAACGCAAAAACCACTTGCCAAAACGGAATTTTTACTAATCTGTGACCAATTGGCTATCCTTAGTGTCAAGCCCTGGGCATGAAATATGCATGATTAGTTCCCCGACCCCCAGCCCCACCCTCTCTTTGCAACCCTCTGCCTGGGGTTTTAAAATATCTTCTTTTCTCACCTCCTTTTATTACGAAGTGTTTTACATCAGTTCCATACTTGTTGGTGGCCACACAGGTGTAGTTACCTCCCCGGTATAACTTACTGCTTGCAGTTTTTGTTGAGTTCATTAGCACTTTAAAGTTCTTTATCAATGCTATGTATACGGGAAAGGTTCCAGTGGCTGAACATGGCACTTGGCTACCTGCCTCTACGATCGCCGCAGTATCTGAAACAATCTTGGGTGGCCCTAGTGAAGTAACGTTTCAATTTAGTTAGAACTGTAATCTGTGTTATTTAAGATTGATAATTAATAGTGCGGGTTATACTTAGAAGACTTAAGACTGACCTCCACGGTGACTTAAAATCCATTCTGAAGTAAAATAACCATTAACACCAGTAAGAACATAAACTTTTTACAGCATTGAACATTGTTTTGTCTTACGAGAGAGCAGTGTGTTTTTTTTTGGGAGAGTATACTTCTTGAAGCTCATTTCATTGCGGGCGACAAGGGGAGCCCGCAAACCTAATCTCAACATTTATACAAACGCATGCGCGGCAGTTTTATAGTTTTACTCGCCTTGACATTTCTAGGGCAACCATGTCTGTAAATGGTGTTTAACAGAAACTAAGGCTACCGTATACCGAGAGTTGTTTCACCGCATTCAAATGATGCAGCGCACCCGATTTAAACTGTAGATATCTAATCTCACATATCAAATTATAGCCTATAAAGCTGCCTCACTTGTACCAAGAATTTTAAAAGAAATGAAATGCCGTATTTATGACCCCCTCTAAGTGCGAGAATCCGAATCACCTTTTGAAAGCTACCAGTCCAAGCGCATTTTGCTTTTCGCTTATTTAGCGCTCAGCTAAAAAAACACTTGGGTCTATGATTTGCTATAATCACTTTCAGTGAAAAGCTACAAGAAATTTTTTAAATAGGATTGAAAAAAGGGGGAGTGATCGTAAAAAACTCGCTCCAAGCAAAAATTAATATATTTGGAAATGAAACACTCCCAGACAACTTTTTGTTTTTTTTATATGTCAAATTAGCTACTGTCCAAATTTGAGGGTAAAGAAACAAATTCCCCCTGACCTGTAGCTTTTAAAAGGGGCCCCAAAGGTTATTCTAATGCTCACGTTTCGAAGTCGTGAAAAATTATACAATTAATTTATTTTACAATTCTTGGTATAGTTTAAAAATAATCCAGCTCTATAAGCTTTAATTTGATATGGGGCTTCAGGTATTTAAACTCAATTTACACCGGACGCGCTACATTGTTTGGACACGACACACCACTAAAGGTGCTCTAAAAGCTGCTTCCTAATTTGGTTTATTGAGATCTCGGACTGTATAAAGACTTTACTGCAAAATTATATCCTTGTTTAACATTTCTAAAAGAGTTTTGAAATTCAAGATGGCGATACCCTGATTTCGCTCTGGTTCTAAAAAATTGAAAGATCAAGTTAGAAACGAAGAATATCAGCATACCAAAAAGAAGATGGGTTGGCACTTACCGTGAATCATCGAATTAGGCCTGGCCCCCCCTCCCCCCCCCCCCCGCCCTTCTTCTCAAATAAGCACCCTTTTATCGGCAAAATTTAAGATAAGCGCCCCCTCCCCCTCGAATTTACTAGTACGGGACGCGTGATTTACCATTTAGACTTCCTTGACAGGTGAGTGTTTTTAGACTTAGAAGAATACCGTGCATTAATTTAAGGTAAATAGAGTGTTAATAAAGATCGATTAACCGCGGAGGTCGTGACATCATTTTTTGTTCTTTTTTCTGAAAAAAAGTTGTCCCAAACGGCTGAAACGATAACAGACGTCAGTGTTTGCAGTCATGTTATGCCGCCCGAGAAGACACTATTGCAATCAATGAACTACTAAACTGGGAAAACATCTGTGCACCACTTGCACTTAATGAAGGTCGTCATAAAGACCTAACTGGATTCAAAAGCCATATTTTGTCCTTCACAGACATAAAAACAGTCGCACATGTCTCCGGGGAGTGAAGCTTTAACACAAACATATGCCTGTATCTCAAAGAATAGCAAAGGTGTTGTAGATGTCTTCTCAATTCGTATCTAGCTTGCTGTGTTATATTCAGTTGAAAGAAATAGCATGCGGGGGAACTAGCCGATAGAGATCTGGAGAGGTGAAAATCCCACCCTGCCAGTCTTGCTGCCCTCGCCTTGGAGCCTAATTATCCAGTGGTCTAACGGATGTAAACCAAATCTCACCCAAGTCACCACTTTTATTTTGGCCCATAATTTAGCATGACGGCGCCATATGATGCATGATTGATACCCACTCCCCCACCCCCTCTTTGCAACCCTCTGCATGGGGTTAGTCTCAAAACATCGCATTTTCTCACCTCCTTTTATTACGAAGTGCTTTTCATCACTTCCATACTTGCTAGTGGCCACACAGGTGTAGTTACCCTCCTGGTATAATTTACTGCTTGCAATGTTTGTGGTGTTCATCATCACTTTATAGTTCCGCATTAATACTATGTATATGGGAGGGGTTCCAGTCGCTGAACATGGCACTTGGCTACCTGGCACTACGCTCACCGCAACATCTGAAATAATCTTGGGTGGCACTAGCGAAGTAATGTTTCAATTTAGTTAGCACTGTAATTTGTGTTATTTAAGATTGATAATTAATAGTGCGGGTTTTACTTAGAAGACTTAAGACTGACCTCTACAGTTTTATAATAAAATCCAATCTGAAGTAAAATAACCAGTGACACCAGTAAGAACATAAGCTATTTACAGTTTTGTACATTGTGTTATCCTACGAGAGAGTAGTTTTTTTTTTGGGGGGGGGGGGGAATAACTGAATCATTTAATTTTGGTTTATTGTTTTTTGGGGAAAAAAAAATTTAATTTTTTTTT
>Ga0126343_10001317_pt1 | contig 11454 bp, 5 predicted proteins | sample Cyp2metagenome_FD_92531 | JGI IMG/M metagenome (GOLD analysis project Ga0126343, IMG submission 92531) | Coral microbial communities from Lord Howe Island, Old Settlement Bay, Australia - Cyphastrea 2 metagenome | ecosystem: Host-associated > Invertebrates > Cnidaria > Coral ... | reverse complement strand
GTGACGAAAATAATACCAACGTGTTCACCAGTGATTGGGCAGTTGCCTGATACCATGATTGTAGCATCAATTGATAAAGAGTGGTAATTATGACCCATCAAAATCTACGTTTTGAAAAGTGCTTGAAACTGTTTTGAGCCACCTTAAGAAACCCAGAGATATCCAGATTTATTGTCACCATGCATCTGTTGAGTACTAGGTCACAGTACACGTCAAAAACTAGGCGTTGGGAATACAACTTATTGAAACCAACTGCTCAAAGGATTTCTTGCTTCTGTAATATGCTTAGCGTAGATTTAAAGGAGACCAATTTGGGTATGGTTCCAGCAGTTTTTGATCCCTGAAAGATAGCAATAAAAACGGGATAGGCTTCATTAGCATTTGCTGCCCAGGAAAGTAGGCAGAACAAGTTGGACGGACCGCTCCAGAGACCAGCCGAAGTCAAGCCCAAACAATAGAAATGAGAACTTTTTCTTCAGGCATCTAAAAATGGTGGTGTTTGATCCAGAACACACTAAACGAGGCCATATGCAAACTTGGGCCAGACGATGATGATCCACCATCTCTTCGTATGAGAGACCGAACCACCACTAGTTTTTTTTTTAAACTAATGATCGAATTGGGATTAATTAAAACTTATCAGGTTAATAATAAGCGGGTAGGCGTTCCATTGGGTTGTTATTGATAATCAATTGACCATTATAATCGGATTGGAAAACAACATTTTGGCATGATAAAAGGCTTATGTCTAGGCCGTAGTATTATTAGGGCATAACGTTTTAGTAACCGCTTTTGTTGATATTACACAAGTAGAATTCAGTCAAAAGCATTTGTGCCTGAGCTTGAGTAGCTTTTTTCGCTTTATATTTTGTACATTAACGTTTGCATTTGAGATTTAAATTCCTTCATAGAAAAAAAAAAAAACCGGTGGAGAATCGTTTTAGCAAATTTTTTAGACTGCTAATGGTTAGAATTAAAAAATAAGATGTGGGATAAAATATTTAGTCCAGTTTTCTGTTGTACTGCAGCTCACAATATAGACAGACGTTTTTATTTTCGAATGCTCGTCTTTTTTAACACTAGTTTCTATAGGATTGGTTTCCAAGAGAAATTGTTACCCCACGGATTGGACGTTACCTCGATCACGTGGACTATGCCATTTGAGCTTCAAACCAGTAACACACTAGGCAGGGGTTGTGATTGCCCTTTCAAAGGGCTCAAAAGTTTCGACCCGATTATAATCAAACTTCAATTGCAGTTAAACCGCTTGAATTAGTTTACTTAAGTAATTACGTGTCAATTACGATGCAGTTGCACGAGGGAATGTTACATTTCAAAAGTGTTATTAAGTTTCACATGTATCTTTGAGCAACATTTAATCAAAGCGGTAGATCAGAAAGCTTTCTTCCCTGTTAACATGGCTATATCTAAAAACGCTCCAAAGCTATTCAAACCATGGGTTTGCCTGATTGTCTCGATCGAACTCTACCAGCACCTCCCTCCCGACCCCCACCCTACCCTCCATCTTGTGTTTAAATTGACTTTAAATAAATTGACTTTGTTTAACGAGGGTAGCACATAACAGTCTTTCGACTGACAAACCCGTGGCCCTCAAATTCCTGATCGAATTGGAATTTGGAAATGTTGATTTTTAAGGAGGGAGGAAAACCGATCAACCCGGAGAAGAACCCTCGGAGCTAGGGCGAGAACCAACAACAAACCCAACCCACATATGAAGCCGGGTCCGGGAATCGAACCCTTGACCCATTGTTGGGAGGCGAGCGCTCTCACCACTGCGCCATTCCAGCTCCCCCTGGGGACGAGGCTATGTAAACCAACCGTTTAAGCATTTAACCAACCTATTATCCAATTTCCTCTCTAATATCTGTCAAGTGGCTGCTTATGGGAGGATAAGAACAAAGACAATATCAGACTGTTAGCTCCTAAAGTGGTTACGATCGCTTACGAGAGGTAATCGCTTACATGAGGTTCCAAACAAAGTTTTTTAGCCGAGAAACATTTTATATTTTGGAAAATTGGATTCTGAGGATTCTGAGGAGAGGTTATCACTCACAAGAGGTGGTCACAACCGGAAGGTCAACTGTAGGAGTTTATTTATTTAGTGGTGGTTCCCCGTCTCTTATTCCGAAGTAAGTTCCTTTTAAGACAATGGACCTCCCACGGCAACAAAACAGTGCCGGGAGATTGTTAGAACAGGTAAGGTATGAGCCATGAATAGTTTACTGTTTTGGTGCAAGACTAAACACCACTTCCTATTTACTGAATATACTTAAGTGTATATCGTAAAGATTTCCGGGGTAATTCTCAGTTCTATTTTACATCGTAATAATGCATAGTGACAGCCACTAAGGAAGCAGATGTATCTGGAGCAAACGTGATGACAATTTTATTTAAGTAAGCACTGATCCAAAATGAAAATGAACTAAAATGAAATAACTTTTTCTTCAAACTGTGATTCAGCATGTAGAAATTAACTCAAAATTCGGGCCGACAAGGTTAGCTGATAAGCGCAAAACAAGGTGCAGTTAAATAATTCATAAGACTGGTGGCTAAATTAAAAGTTATCAAACGTTTCAAAAAAAGAATGGTGGTTTGTTTCTTGCTTTGTGTGTTTTGCAGGTGGCTTGTGTACTTACCAGTGCAGACTAAACCGAAAAACTAGTAACAAAAGATATCGACCTACAGTAAGCTGATTCGCATGAAGTCCTGTCTTTGTAGGACTACCTGGTATTCGCGATATAAGAGGGCAACATTTTAAAGGTACTCAACTGTAATTATAAGAATTGTTCTCATTCAATCTTCGCAGCATGACACGATGAAATAATTACGTTTAGGTTTAAACGAAGAAACAAACAAACAAATGAACGAACAACCAAACAATTAAGCGTCAGGTTTTAGAAAAAAGGCACCGAACAGTACTCTGACCACTCGGTTACACTCCGTCAAAAATAGTTCAGACTTGATCAGCTTCAGTTATGGCCTTTTACACAGACAACGTCTGCAGACTGCTACAGGTTCGAGAACAATTGGCCATGAACCGAGTAAAGGTAGCGTTTACACTAGACTTTTGGGGGAACGGACCAATTTTAGGAAGTGAGACATTGGTAACTTGCAAGTACAGCTGTGTAATGTTACTGAGCATGCGTAATTTCCGTAAAATATAATAAGAATGTTTAAGGGTGAGTTACCGTTCTTTTATGTTCCCACTCCAAGCGCAATTTAAGATCCTTTCTCCGCTTAAGTCAATATCAAACATATGGTTCATTAATAACTTTCATATGTGAACCTTTTTGCAGATCTTCGGTAAAATGACAACCTTGGCATTTATAGTAACAGTTCTTCTAGTAAATTTGGCAGCAGGTAAGATTGCCAGTTAAAAACTATTTGTAGCTAGCACCTCTCTGTAGACACGCTTTATGATATTTGGGAAAGTTAGCATCAAAGAAATTAAACCTTTTTTTTTTCATTCTCTTTCACTATTTAAACAAAACAAACAACAAACCAAAAACAATAGGGAGAGCAATATGCCCCAAATGAAAAACTATATAGTAGAAGAACTCCATGGAAGTGGAAGAAATATGTTGTTTTCTAGGGTTTTTATTTCTTATCTCGAAGAATTTGACGAGAAAAGTATCTGAAATATAATCCTTCAAATATTTTTGCTCGCTGGTGATTGGTCTAAACGCGTCACGTGACTGAATATACCGCAGCTTTGTCCGAGTGACATTCTCCAATTTTCAGAACTACGCGTAGTTTAGAAAAATATTTGACGGGTAATATAGAAACAACAGCCTATATTTTAGCGCGAAATTATACCAGGATATTTGTCCTTGGACATTATCTGCTAAGTACCCTAGTCAGCTTCCGCTATTTTCGATGCCATCAAATTTCTTGGGATTGCATGTTGAGGTGAAGAATCATTGCCTTGCTGTAGATTATATTTCTGAAAGTATGTTTAATTATCTTAAGTGGTTTCATGGTGCTTTCTTTTGTTTCGAATTAAATGCTCCATTAAAAGTATATTTGCCAAATTCTTACATGTACATGTAAACAAAAAACAAAGGTGTGACTGCCTGGGGCCCTTTGAAACTCACAAAATTCTCTCGCCAAATGGGGGCCATTTTTATGTAACTGCCAGAAGAGGCATTAGTAGCTTTTGTAGATGTATTGCGTCTGTTTTGGGAAAAAATAGCACTATCTACTCTCTGGTTGTTTGCTCATTTCAGGGTGTGAAAAAGGATGGAAAGAGTTTGACAACAAATGTTTCAAACTGTTTAACGAGAGTAAATCATGGCATGAAGCAGAGAAGTCATGCGAAAAAGTCGGAGCTCACTTGGTAAAAATTGAATCAGAACAAGTCAACGATTTCTTGCTGAAAACATTCCTGCAAATACCAATTGGAAAATTGAACCGAGAGGCATGGATTGGACTTACAGATAAGGAAAAAGAAGGCGAATTTAAGTGGACAGATGGTACAAGTGCGAAGTACTCCAACTGGGCAGCGGATCAACCCAATGACGAGTATAACGAGCAGGATTGTGGCGAGATTGTGAACGGAGTCTTTTGGCCCGGAGGGTTATCACAAATTGGAGTTTGGAATGATTTCCAATGCAATCTAAGGCTGATGTACATCTGTCAAGAAAAAGAAAATAAATGAATAAACACATAAACAACCAGACAGACAGACAGACGAACAAAGCTACGAAAACGAACTGAGTTAAATTGCAGGATAACAGAGCGAATGCAATTTGATGCTATATGTATATGGATTAGGATTCAGTATAAATTCAGTTACAAATATTGTGCACCTTTTACAAAGTTATGACTTATTTAATAGGGCATTTCCGCGTTACCTTTTGCTTTTGTGTCAAAACGAGTCTTCATTTAAAACCTTTCATATGAGAGCTATTGCAATTATCGCTTCATGTTAGCGAGTGGGAGAAATTATTATTGATACGATTCTGGAAAAAAATAAAGTTGCCATGCAAGTATAAAAATGCAGGGTAGCAGGTATTAAAGACATATATATTAACAGCTTTTGTAAAATCGTCGTTCGTATCCGCTGAAACTGATCTATATTTGTTACTGTTCACAGGAAAAAATACTTTAACGCTTATCCGTTAGACCGTTAACCATCCGTTAGTTACCCGTTGGTCAATTTTCTCGTAAACGTTAAATGCGTTAGCCTAACCGTTAGTAGTAAAAGTCAAAAGGTTAGAGGGGAGAGTGAAAGCGTTAGCCGTTAGCCTGTATCCGTTAGCCGTTAGCATCATACCGTGAGAATGGAAAGCACAGCACTGCAGAGCCGTTAGAAAAAAAGTAGCATCCGTTAAACGGCAATGTAACTGTTTGCCATCCGTTAGAAACGCCCGGCCACGGCTATAAGCAAAGAAATCCAGGTATTGCAAGATGTGAACTAATATTTTCGACCTGAAGTCGACTTCATAGGCTTCAGAGCAAACGCTTGATAATGGATATTAAAGCGAGCGAGCGAACGTACGAACGAGCACCAGGGATGGTCTTGTGCGCATTACGGAGACTGAGCGAGCTATGTAGTTGTAGAGGCAATAAGATAAGTGGTTTAAACGTTTGAAACATAAACTCCAAGCCATAGGTGTAATTCAAGAGCCTGGTTTCAAGACGTTTTAATTCTTGGGGGATGTTTTCACGACCATTTTCATGTAATTGGCATTTAATTTCTGTACGAATATTGGCCTTTTTCGTAGCGATTTATAAAACTGTTCTTTGTCTGTACCGTGTGCATGGCGCCAGTTGCTAACGCTCAAGCAGATCAGATACAATCGTTAAGGAACTTTCACGGTTATCCGTTAGATTTTTTTTTTAGCCGTTAAACGGTTGTCGATCGTTTTCATGGGCCGTTAGCAAGGATTACGAAACCGTTAGCCCGTTAGCACAAAGGGTTAGAACGCTGTAACAAGCCGTTAAGCAACTTGAACTTGCTAGCCGTTAGAACGTTAGCACAAAGCGTTAGAGCGCTTTGAAGGCCGTTAACTATCCGTTAGGTATCCGTTAGTTTTTAGCCGTGCTCATTTTCTGACTGTAAACTGCCGCCGTTATGGCGGTTGCTACGTAAAGAAAAATAATTATGCCACTGAATTCACACTTGTCTGGGGAAAAATTCACCAAGATCGTTTTAAAGAGCTTTTTACAAGTGTTCAAAGGTTGTAAATCCAATACTTTAAAAAAATTGAATTTATTTTTAATCGTCATATTAAATTTTAGTCTATTGAGCTACATGAAGAAAAAGAGACGGAGCAAAAGAAGGTCAAATCATGACAATTAATTTAAATCTCGCTCAACATTGCAAAATTAGATCAATGGTACAGTCTTTTTCACGCCCTCCAATTATTTAAAATGTATTCGACTCCAGAGAGCATTTAGTTTAATACTTGGGATAACGGAAAATAAAAAAAATGGAAAATCTATAGTCTATTAGACAGTATTTTCCATAAAGTACTTGCCGAGCTGGTGGCTGTATTTATTGCTATCGATCTGTTCCAGAGAAGAAGGAAAATGATGATTTTCTTTGTTCTTTTGTCCGGTGGCTTGATTCACATCGGTTCCAGGGTGATTGAGAAACGGTAGAATAAGTAAGTTTGAACTTCATTTTTATGCCTGGATTTCCATCCAGTATTTCTCTTGAAACAGAATGATAACATTCGTCTATCAAGAACTCAACTTATATGAGGTAGGATACTTTAAAATAGTTCCTAATAAAATTTGATGTTTTCTCTGGGGGCTTTCTGGCAGAAAATTGAGTTTAGTTTTGCTTGATAAGGTTTGATCAATATGTGGATACGACGTTCGTCACAAAAGAAGAAATCTAAATACTGGCATAGAATAGTCGAACAAAGCAAAATGCCTTAATCCAATTTGTATTGAGACGTAAAACGGGTTTTTAAGTTGTCAAGCAAGTACAAAATGTCTCTGACTTTACCCCGCGAATAAAACACTGAAATAAGCTTAAAAGTATACAAGGATGTTTATTATTGAAAAAAACCCCTCAACATGTGGAACTCGTATAGCAGTTTTCGGCCAGTATGATGACGGGGAATACCCAACAAAGTTTTTATATTGGCTGTTTATATATGGCAGTAAATCAACGAATTCATTTGTTTCAACTTGCTATTATTTTGACCCCATCAATCCATTTTTAAGTACATCATGACCTCCCGATTGAATCTCTTCGTACATATAAGATGACCATATGCAATTCATTTTAATACGTCGTTCATATACCGCATTATAACAAATCGTTTGAAATAAGCCGGCTCACGTGCGCTACATGACAGGCAAAGGCAAAAGTGCTGAGAGAGACGAGCTGAGATCGATGGCAAGCTAGTTCGATACGATGCCGCGTTTGCTTGCCAGCAAGACTCTCCGACTTCGCCTTCGCTCGTGGCGCAGCGCACGAGAGCCTCCCACGCTAAAGATCAGAAAATGTGGCTTTGAGTTATAGTACTATACGCCTACCTGAAATTACTTCTGTTATACTGGAAACAATGGCCGTTTTTATACTAAAGACGGATTATCCGTCCGAACGAACTTGGGCAAACATTTGTAGTTCGTCTAGTTATGCGTCTTTAGTATAAAGACGGCCACAAGACGTATTATGCGTCTAGACGAACTATCTCTTTTAGTGCGTCATTCAAGACGAATTTCAAAGGATAGCTCGTCCAGACGTATAATACGTCTTGTGCCCGTCTTTATACTAGAGACGAATAAGCAGACGAAGAACAAATGTTTGCCCAAGCTCGTTCGGACAGATAATACGTTACTGGTATAAAAGCGTTGAGGATGCATTATCCTTCTGGACGGATAATGCGTCCTCTAATATAAAAACGGCCAATGAAAGGCACCCTTCTTTGACCAAGATTGGATTAGTCATATCAAGATTAGATTGGTCATATTTAGACTGGCCCACAAAAGTTATCTGGAAACCATTTATTATGACCTGTCATTGCAGACGAACCGGTTGATGTTCCCATAGGAACTGTATAAAAGCTACGAGCATGTCTGTGCAATTTTTGAATTTACTTTGTGTTTTGTTCAATAACTGATTTTAATGCAGTAATAGGACTTTTTAGCATTGTTTTATCTGCTCTGGTTGAATTCCCCCCGCTTCCCCCAGGTTGTTCAAGGATGGAACCATAATTGAGTCTTCGCCATGCCAAATATCTGATTAAATCTTGATATTATTTTCTGCCTTCTTTGAGTGCTACTATGATAAAATTTTTACCCTTGAATTTTTAGGTTAATCACTTAGAATCCTACGAAAGATTTAAGATGTCGTTTACCGTCTACATATATCTGCATTAGTTCCGGAGATATTGAAGTTTCAAAAATTACTAAACTATGCAAATGAGATGACTGATGACGTCATATACTCAACCAAATAATACATCAAGCTTATCAATAGCGCTATCTTTATTGAAACTTGACAGGCTAATAGTTCTAAATGCAACACCCCCACAGCCTGAACAATTTCCGTTACCATGGCAACCTACTCTTTTCCAGACCCTCCAGCCTAATTTCAAGATTTTGGTGATTCCAAGCATGGAAGACATTAAACAAGGCCATGAACTCCGCCTAACGCATTTAAAATGCTTGTTAGATCATGCAGATGACGCACCATTGGCAATAAACAGTACAGAATGTTTCAAGTGGTCAGAAAAGCCTTTTATATCGTTGAGGTCTGGAACCCAGTATGTTGCCATGGTAATCAAAATTGTAAGGTCATATTGCAGAGCACCTCTAGTAGAACCTTACTGTAAAAAATCAAACATTTCTGATCAAAATTGACAGAGATATCCTTGGTTGAGTGTATGACATCATCACTTGGCCAATTTGCATATTTGAAAAACTTGAATGTCTCTGGAACGAAAAGAGATATTTGAAAACAGTAAACAGCATTTTTATCTGTATGCAGCCTACACGTTGTATCTTAAAATCGCTTAGATTTGAAGGATGCGATTTTCGTCATTGTAGCACTTTAAGCATCATTACATATTTCCTACCTTCTCGCATATCGCTATAATTTTGTTTTGTTTCTGCCTTTTTTTTCTTTTTTTCCTAACCAACTTTCATAAATTGTGTACAGCAGCATAAATTTCAAAGATTGTTTGAGCAAAATTTAGCCGCAGTTTCTCTCTCACAGGCTAGCTCAAGAATGAAGTTTCTTGCAATGATATTTACAGTACTTGTCGTCAATTGTGCAGCAGGTAAATACGAAACAGTTGTTTTAAAGTAGGATAGCCTCATGGTTAGAGCGCTCTACTCTGCATCGAACTTTCCGAGGTCGAGCCCGGCCAGAGATTTTGCGTTTTTTTTTCCTGGTCAAGACAATCTACTCTCACAGTGCTTCTCTCCACCCAGTTGTGCAAATGGCGACCCGCTAATTTAATACTCAGGGTAACGCTGAGATTGACTGGTATCCCATCCAGTGGTCACGGTCGTATGCTTGTATGTTCCTTCCCCCCTAAAGCCACAGAGAACAGGAAAAGCACCTCCCTGATGGGCCACTTGGCTCGTATGCAGACAACTTATTTAAGACTATAATTCGCCGGGCGTTCACTAGAGTTACTAAAACACAACGGAGGTTTGGGAGAGCTCTAAATACTGTAAGCGTTGGCTTCTTCGTATTCTTTGGGGATCAATTCAAATTTTCATTATAGTATATCCAAAGAAAATAAACAAAACCAAACAAAAAACACACACAAGAAAAAAAAACTGACATGAAAGCCTTTCTTGATCGATTGGCCTACTTCAATGATCAAAACAAATTACATATATTAAAATCTAAATATCTCTTTTTCAAGTTTCTCTTATTCTGCTGGGATACTTTGTAACTCAGTTTGTTTTGTAAATGCAGAATGCGAAGAAGGTTGGGAAGCGTATGGGGACAAATGCTTTAAAATGTTCGACGAAAAGAAATCATGGGGAGATGCAGTGGCGGCGTGCGAAGAAAACTCGGCTCATCTCACTAACATTGAATCAAAAGAAGAAAACGCCTTCGTACTGGAAACATTCTTGAGAATTCCGCCCGGTGAAGTAAGCATAGAAGCGTGGATTGGACTTACGGATAAGGAAAAAGAAGGAACATTTGTCTGGACAGATGGTACAAATCCAGAGTACACGAACTGGGCGGATGAACAACCTAATGATGAGGATAAAGAGCAGGACTGTGGAGAAATTGCAAATGGAGTGTTTTGGCCTGGCGGTCCACCACAAATAGGAGTTTGGAATGATTTGCAATGTTCGAAAGAATTGATATACATTTGCAAAAAGAATGCTTTGGGTTAATAAGCACTATAAAGGCATTTGAAACGAATAAAGATTTAAATTCTTAAGAAAACGAATATTTTCACTTCAATCTATAAACAAATCCGAAAAAGAAATAATAGCTACAAAACAGATATTTTTTACTTGTGTTATATGTAGAGTGAGAATCTCGATACAGTGGAACCCCGATACAACGATGGATATAACGATATCCCCGGTATAACGATTTATTGAATCCATTTTGAAATCACTGGTTATCCTAGCAGTCTGATTGGCTGTCAGTGGTGCGATTTATTCACGAATCGCACCATTTTTTGCCTTAAATCGTATCTTTTTCTCAGCCAATGAGAATGGGACAGTAAAACAAAACAACCAATCAGATTCCAAGGTTCGTTTAAAGTCAATCAATAAAATTTCAGGAAAATGAAAGGCAAAAAGTTATTGTGTGGAGAATTTTGCAACTGCCATTGCCAAAAATTTATTATTGTTTTTCTCCACAAATTGTGCGATTTCAAAATGGATCTAATAAAGTGGCAATTGAACTTCGTGTCGTGCAATTTTGGTCTGAGATCATACTTGTGATTTCAAATCGCACTGGCGCTACGCGCTCGTTCGATTTTGAAATCACGCGTAAGATTTCAGACCAAATTGCACTCCACTCAGTTCAATTACCATTATAAATATGCTGTCCCATCAAAAGTTACAGTAAAATGCATGGTACAGAACCCCCGGATATAACGATCTTCGATATAACGATATTCCCGATATAACGATGAGTTTTTAGCGCACCGAATGTAAAATCTCCCCCGAAATAACGATTTTACAGTATCAGTACACAGATCACGTGGGTGTCCAGTTACAGGTGTAATCGTGTTTGTAATTTCAAATCGGGCGAGCGCGAAGCGCAAGTCCGATTTTGAAATTACTTGCGCGATTACTCCCTAAATTAGACTCCACTCGGTCCAGTTACCATTACTATTTAAACAATATGTAGTAAAAAAGTATAGGTTATATATGTTATTGGCCGGCTGGGAGGTCCGTATAGGGAAAAACTGTGACCGAGGTCTTGAAAATGCTGCCCGAGGCCGCAGGCCGAGGGCAGCATTTTCAAGCCCGAGGTCACAGTTTTTC
>Ga0126343_10001316_pt1 | contig 11455 bp, 8 predicted proteins | sample Cyp2metagenome_FD_92531 | JGI IMG/M metagenome (GOLD analysis project Ga0126343, IMG submission 92531) | Coral microbial communities from Lord Howe Island, Old Settlement Bay, Australia - Cyphastrea 2 metagenome | ecosystem: Host-associated > Invertebrates > Cnidaria > Coral ... | reverse complement strand
TTGAGAGCTTAAGTCTTGATAGGATCTTTTTACCTTTATTCAAAATATTATCATGCTATAAGGGTTTTTTGGTAACGTAATTTTTGCCATTATTGCTCGAATATTGTGCGGAAATCATCTTAACTAGTGTCAGAGGGGCGTATTACGTACATTGCACAAGAGCAGTAAAGACGTCAAATGAAATTATGGAGTCTTATTTGCCTGATTTGGATGCGCTTGAAGATGTGTTCGAAGGACTCTGTAGCAGAATGGAACGACTCTGACTACAGAATCAGAAGATTGAACTCGCTGTCCCAGAAGATAAAGTTTAAGAAGAAATGCAACAAATTCCTTCGCGATGCGAAAGCAAGCGTCTGTTGACAAAAATTTCGGCATCAGCGGCCTGGATAAAACAAATTATTTGAGTGGGCTATTAAAAGGACAAGCGGCAACAGTTATTCTAGGGTTACCATTGAGTGAAAGCAATTACCAAAGAGCCGTCGACCTACTCAAGGAGCGTTTTGGGCAGAAACAAGTGTTAATCAACGCTCACATGGGTGCTTTACTGAAAAGTCCGTCTGCGACAAACGATGTAAAGAATTTAAGGTCCCTATATCTGGCATGTGTAGGATATAATTATACATGAATTGGAATCGCTAGACGTTTACCCAGAATCTTATGGAGACTTGCTCATCCCTATCGTGATGAAGAAATTACCCGAAGAAGTGAGGTGTATCATGTTGAAAAGCCATGATAAAACGACGTACACCTTGGCTGACCTCAGAAAGCAACTTCGGCATGAAGTGGAGACAAGGGAGAAGAGCAGTCTAAGATAAAGAAGTGTCAGTATCAAATCCCTCTTTCAATTCCAAGTTCCTACTGTTGGTGTCTTGTTCTTTTGTGCCCTGGAACGAGAGAACGCCAAGAATGACGGTACGTTTTTGATGGACCCCACCCCTCCGACTCATGCAAGACTGTCAGAGACTCGAATTTCTCCGCAATCGGAAAAGATGCTTTAGGTGCTTTCAAAAAGCTCCTATGTCAAAGTGCTGTTACTCGAAGAAGCGTTGTTCGTAGTGCAATAGAAAACATCATTTGGTGTTCTGTAAATCCACTGGAATTGACGTGCATTAATCTACTGGAGCAGATTCAACCGAAGAAAATACATGACTGATACAAGCATGAGAAATCCTGCGAAAGAGGAATTGACCATCCCAGAAGGATATACACTTTTCGGCTCGACGCACACTTCTGAAGATACCATTTTACCACAGTCAGCAATGATGACCTCGGTGGGAATCGAACCCACGACCTCCGAATTAGATCCACCGAGGTCAAAAGATTTTTCTTTACCTCGTGTGGTTCCCTGATTCCCTTTACTAGGGCTAACGCCCAGTGGGTTATTCATGGGTTCAAGTAGCACTTTAATCTACACTTCAGAGTTAATTTTCGGTTTCACTATTTGTGTTCTTAGTGCTACGTGGCACAACATTCGAAATGGTCAGTCTGTCTCATAGCTGAAGAAGAAGGAAGTACCACTGATGTCCTGGTGTCCCCAGTGATCTCACCTTCTATCTCTGCACATCTTAAGGATGATGATCTCAATTTCCCATACCTACAAGGGCTTCATTTAGCAGATCCAGTAAGGACGACAGGACCACCTGAGATAAACATCATTATTTGTAGCGATTATTATAGGTCGTTAGTAACTGGAGAAATCATCAACGGAGATGGGCCCACGGCTATGAGTAACAAGTTTGGCTGGCTCTTATAAGGACCAGTGATCCAAGCTGAAGAGCCGACAGAAATTATTGAAACGCATTGTTACAAGAGACTGGAGACAATGAAGCCTTAACTAAACGTTAAATTCCTCAATACTGGGAGTTACATTCACTCGGGATTGCTGACACGCCCAAAGTTGAAGACGAAGTAATCGGACATTTTAGCGAATTAGTGAGCTTCAACGAACAAGAAGAAAGATATACATCCAGTTGCCTTGGAAACAAGATAAGCCGCCATTGCCATCTAATCTGGGACTTTGCAAGAAGAGACTGTGTGCATTAGTGGGTCGTATGGGAAGGAATCCAGAGCAGATCGTGATATATGACCAAATCATCCAAAGCCAGTTTAAAGAAGGGTTCATTGAAAAGGTGGAAAACCCTTGCCGTCACACTGGAACCGTGCACTACCAAGATAAGAATCGTCTACGATGCCTCTGCAGGAATCTCAAAAGCTCCGAGTTTCTCCCGACCACTTTTGCAATCACTTTACCGCCCGTGGCTTTACTATAATCGTTCTAAAAGTTGAATTCAAATTCGAAGTAATACTGTACACAGTACATTACCATTTTTGTTTTCTTATAAACTCCTGGAAGCTGGAACAAAACTCACTTGAAAGCGCACCAATCATCATGTTTAGAAGGAAAAATAGTTCACCAGAGAGGTTTAGATTTTTCTTTTTGTCCTCTCACCACACAACCGGCACTTATTTTTAAAAATATCGCACTGCAACTTTCGCAATGCCTCCATATGACGCTCCATGTTTACCACTATTTTCCTTGTGAACAAATAGGACTCCTAAACAGAGCCAATCGCGCTTAATGTATTATCATGGCATCCTTTTTTACAGTAGCCAATAATAAAAAGCGTAGTTTCGAACTTTCCCAGATCTCACATTTCAGCGTCAAACAAAGTGAGATCTGGGTTCGAGATTAGGCAAGACTTTGCTCTCGTCCCCTGACATACTTACTCTAGTAACTGAAGTAGAAGCAGTGCTGAACAGTCGACCGCTGATTTACTTGTACCCAGACATTGAAGATAGTCCACTTTTAACACCGGCAAATTTCCTGTGTGGCCACAGACTTACCACTCTACCCAATTTAATTCAGGACAAAGAAGATGTTGACCCTTTCTTCATTCCTCCATCTGCGCAAGCCCCATGGTCTGGAAAGCAAGAACTTTTATGAACAATCAGGCACTATAAATCACTAATGGCAGCGTTTTATACGCGATGGAGAAAAGAGTATTTGCTGAACCTGACAGAATTTCAAGGCCAGCTTCCCAAAGGACACTTGGCAAGGAAAGACAGTTCGGTCAAGATCGGTGATGTTGTTTTAGTCCATGAGAATCTTCCGCGAAGTCGATGGAGGCTAGCTCTTGTGAAGAAACTAATCGAAAGAAAAGATAGCTGGTGTCGTGCTGCTCAAGTTTAACTCGCTAATGGAAACCGGATTCAACGTCCTTTGCAGTTGCTGTTTCCGCTAGAAGTGCAAGAAACAGTGTCTGGTTAAAAGAAACAAAATCCAATAACATCAAGTCGACTAGTGATCTAGCAGACCCTTAAGGCTGCTGTTGAAGCAAGACAAAAAATTTACATGTGGACGCAGTGATACTTTTGCCTTAAATTAGTCACTTAACTAAAACACAGATTTCTTATTATCGTTGTGTGGAGAAGATATTGTGAATTAATTTCGCCCATTCGCCCGTTCGAGTGAACTGCAGCAGTAGCATACGTGCACCTTCGCAATTATGTTAATTTTATCTATAAAAGATTTCGTATTCATATTTTCGTGCATATGGTTTAGAAACTGTAAAGAAATAAACCGTCTCAAGTTGTCTTGGTTGGAGACACTGGAACTTCTTGAGACAAGTAATGTATGCTATCAATGCCAGACATATTACTGTAGGACAAAACTAGGTTTATGCATTTTGAAATTTTTTTTTTATTGCAGTTCAGCAATGGAACAATTAACAAATCGAATGTGGTTTACCGTGGCCTGTGCTCTTATCGACAACGATATGCATCAGTGGTCAAAATGTTGTGGACTCACTAGGCGCTCAAATTTTGACCACTGTGATGATGCGTGTCATTGTCGATAAGAATACAGACCACGCTAAACCACATTTCGATTTGATTTTTACAATTTTATCAACGTCTAAGAAAGTTTTTTTCAGAGCGCGACCTCAAAAAGGTATGGGTGACACAGCAGTGTTGTCTGGACTCTTATCGATCCAACGGCAAATTAGCCAATCAGATTGTGAGATTAGTAGCAATTGTAGTTAAATACGCTACAGTGACAACAGCTACATGTATTGGTATGGATGCTAAAAGATTACATCATTGCTTCGTGTTCTAATTCAAGGTCCAAGAGCCTCCAAGCATTAGCCTTAAAGAAGGAATGATTGTTGGTCCAGTGCTTCACATATCGCCTTCGCACAATGTTGAACTTTTGAAACCAGCAAAAATCAAGATTCCTCTCACATTCTTTGAGGGTAAGAGGGAACTGGTAAATCTGCATTCTGGTGAGTGGAGAATATTGCACTATTCAAGAGAAAAATCACAAGAATGGACTGAAAGTACGGATCAGCTGGTGATGCCGCCACTTTTTACAGATGGAATGGTGACATTCCAAGTCAAACATTTCTCTTGGTAAGTACAAGACTGTACCTGATCCCTGTAACTACATGTAGATTGCAAGTTATGTTTTATTAATATGTATTCTTCCACTTCATCTTTAGTCGAGCTAAGCATGTGTGTACAGAAGCGTCATTAGAACTTCACCGTGTTCGAGAGAACTTAACAGTCATAAAGAGTCAATTCTCTCCAGTAACTAACAGTTTGGGTTCACATTAGATTAACTCCCACTGTATAGGAAAATCATATAATCAGACGGCTAAAGCTTAGGGAAAGTCTATTTTTCAGCCTTGCTGCCAGCTGGAGGGGTGGTCTGTAATGCAAATAATTATTTTCTTTTCTCAGGTTTTGGCCCTGGTGGTTAGACAAGGCATTTGACGGTGTATGCAAACTTGCTTCTGATCTGTACAAAAGAGCCATGGCACAAAACGCAGGATTTTTAGCTTGCATTTGTGATGATGGGAAAGATCAAGACTTTCTTCTGATTCTGAACTGTTTCCCAATCCAATTGCAATATCACGTAAATAAGCATATATCAACAACATATCGTGTGAATTTTCAAGGCGAGGGAACCTCAGAGAAACCGCTGTGTACAAGAGATCAAGCGTTTGTATTATTCTCAAAGGCATTTCTGCTGCTTGAAAGTGGGAGTGAAGACGACCTCTACGTAAAGTATGTGAATCTACGTTGTTACCTTCGTTATCATCTAAAGTTGGTACGAAATAATACATTAATTTTGCATCATGTTCTTTCCATATAGTGCTTCCATTAGTTAGACCATTTCGGACGCCCTATAACAACAACATGTCTCACGTGGGGGCTCCCAGAAATGTGCACCATTTATCTGTTACTCCTAATTAGGGCACAGTGATATACAGAAATGAATTTTGCTCCTAGGACATCGTGGCAAAGTGACTGACTAGGGAAGGTCATTCGTGTGACTTGAGTACTAAATTACTTTTAAAAAAGGAACACATAGTTTTAAATTTACAAAACATGTTTCGGATGATCTTAAGATAGCTTAATAGAATGTATGAATACTAATTAAATAACGACGTGAATGTGAGGAACCAGAAAATACAATGATGGGAAAACAATGGGTATTTTGGCACGGAAAAACACATAGGTTTGGAAAAACCCTCATTAAACAAGCAAGTTAATCATGTCAGTTTAACATTTTCATTTCAATTTTCCGTGTCAAAATACCCATTGTTTTCCCGTCATTGTATTTTCTAGTTCCTCACATTCACGTTGTTATTTAATTAGTATTCATACATTTTATTAGGATTTTACTAGGCTATCTTTATATCACACCGACTAGCGGTTCACTTGCATTCGCAACTGACGATGGATGTTGATCATCCGAAACATGTTTTGTAAATTTAAAACTGTGTGTTTCTATTTAAAAGCTATTTGATTCATGTCTGGTACTAGTTGGAAAATTTGGAGGTACTAAATTAATTATAGTAAATACAATTTTTTTTCTTTGTGTGCAGCACACTTTATGTTCATGTTACTATCCAACAACGCAGTTTTTCTAAAGTAAATGTCCTTCTTACAGATTCTTTGGGTGGCCCTGAAGCTCACATAAACGGGTACTTTTAACGGGAATCACTAACCAAGGAATATAAAAGGTCGAATTGCAGTTGTAGGACTAATAGAATTTTATTTTTCTCCACGTTCAAGGTTTCTCGGAGATGTTCCATCTCACAAAACTTGGCGTGTCAGAGTTCAAGAACAAAGCGATCTACGAGTAGACGTTTTTAAATTGTACTTGTACGATGGCCAGGAGGAAAAGGAAATGTTATGTAAACTGCACATTGTCTCAACATCTCCGAAACAGGTTTGGTGTTTTTTTTCTTTTCAAGTTTAGTGGCATGTATCTATTATTACGCAATTGAATAACAAGGCTAGATACACTTAAGTGCCTGTTGTCAATGTGCAACATGATTTGACTGAAAAGTAAACCTCAGTTTCCTTACTACATTCTAAAACAGTACTGGGGCTATTTTAGAGAAGCTCGCGCGGAAATTTTCTACACTGTTTTTTTTTCTTGAACTTCTACCACTGTAAGATGATGAGTTAGTTATGTCAGAAATGTAAAAAAAATGGGGGTCACTCCCTTCGTTTTGGAGAAAACATGCCTGGAAGAACACCCCAAATCTGAAAAAAATCGGGCTCCGTTTGGGACTTAGGCCCGGTTCAGACGCCGTAATTCACATGAGCCGAATCGAACGCTCATAAGGGAGAACAAAGGATTTTTCTCATTTGCATTCGATTCGGCTCATGTGAAGTGCGGCGTCTGAGCTTGGCCTGCCAGCTATTGTTGAAGTGGACCTGTTAAGTGAATGTAGTGAGCTGGTGAGGTCAATTCCTTGAAAAGCAAGTTCGCATCTATCGACCATAGGTTCACGTGTACGTCTCACAGCTGCAAGATAGCAGGATTCGATGTCCCGTTGACATAATTTTTTTTTTTTTTTGGACTTCCCACATTGATTTTTTGTTCATTTTTGGAGAACATGGAGATAATTGTAAATAAAATCAGACTCTGGAAAGAAAAGTAGAGGCCACCGAATTTCCAAGACCGTTAAATCCAGGCAAAGCTATAGCAATGGCCATGTTTCCTATCATTGTTCGTTTTATTACTTAGCGCGCGCACTCGTGCATGACGTGGCGTGTGCACGCGCAGTAAGGATGCGCAGAAACAGTCAGCGCGAACGTCCCCAAGACATTTTAAAAAACTGATATACATGTATCCAGGTACAAAATACGGTGGAATGACTAATGTCAAAGAAAAACATCCAAAGAAATCCTCTTCTTCCTTCGTGCGGCGATTCCCTCCAAATCGACTGGGAAGAAAATATGCGTGGCCAGCCCCTTCTGATTCCTTACCATATTCTAATTACTGTGTGATGGGTGCAATCAGGCAGGAAAAAGGAAGTAAAAACCCAGTTAAATCAAACTTTAGACATAACTTGACGTAGTGCAAAGGTTTGAAAAATGTACACTCAAGACAATTATTTATAATTTTGGCCACGATTTTTGGAAAGTTTTGTTTACTGTCTGTGTACATGTGGCTTTGAACGGTGAGACTCATTGTCTTAGGTTCATTTATCCCAGAATTCTTTAATGATCCAAGCTATAGAAATCATAAATATCAGTTTGTGGATTCTACGACTTGGATGAAATCAAAGCTCCTTGTAGCTCAACAAGAAAATAATTGTCAATAAAACTACGACTTATGGTGCGATTATCTGATGTCAGGTCAATATCTCTCCACGGAAATGTATATGCACTGTGATATTTAATAGCCAAGTAATTAACTCGCAGAATCCTTTTTTTCAATATTACTAAAAGAGAAACAAAGGGAACAAAGTCTACATGTACTTGTAGTGTGTTCATAATTTATTTAATCTCGATAAAAATATAAATAATATATTTATTCTGCACAGAAATTAGGAGCTACAAACTAAACTTGACAGACACATTTCAACACCTGTACAATATAATACGCTTAATTACTGACAACACCATAGTAATGCAGATACTGATGCTGATTCACTGTCTAAGACATCATGTTCTTTTTTGCAGATATGTAACTCAGATTTGATTGCAACTGGTCCTGAACGATTGAAAGGGCAATGCGTTGACAATGGATGTTATTCTTCGGACAGTCCATTGAAAGTTACTATCCTGGGATCCAATTGGGGATTTCCACATTTTGATTCTTCATTTTTTTCCCAAGAGTTGGCTATTCAATTGGCAAAATTTCGTGAGGTTAAAGTCACATTCCTAGTCCCAAAAAATTCATGCAGCGAAACGGATAAGAGAGCAGCTAACAGTGATGGTGTTACCATTGCTGAAGTAGACAAACAACCAGGTTTTGATGACCGTACTGTCTGGTTCCTTTTCCCACCAAAAGACCTCATTACTGACATTGTAGTTGGTGCAGGTGCAGAGCTTGGCAAAATTGCAAACTGCTTCAAGTGCAAAAACATTGTTGTTGCTTCTAACCTTCAGGAGAACAACGTTAAGTCAGAATTGATTTACGAACTTACTCAAAAGGCTGATGTACCTGTCAGTATTGGACCCAAGTCGAGTAAGATGTCTGACAAGCTTTCTTGTTCTCTTCGTTACTATGGGAAAGATCTTTTCAGTTTCACTCCAGGTATCCTCAGTGGGTTTTCTGATATTAAACATGCAACTTCTGATGGGGCAGACTTCCGCATCGTAATCACCTGCAGTGGAAACCCTGATAATATTGAAAAAGAGGGTCTTGACACTGCTGCCAAAGCAGTGGCAGAGTTGAAGGACAAATCTTATCACCTTTTGTATGTTGGTGCAGAAGAAGACAAGCATGACCAATTTGTTAAAAACTTTGGCGAGTGCAGTATTTCAAAAACTCAGTTAACCATTCGAAGCTCTGCAAAGGATAGAGAAGAGTTTAGAAGGATGTTTTGTGAGGCAGACCTTGCCATCATTCCTGCAAGTGAACAGGGATTTGGAATGACAGGTCTTGCAGCATTATCTTGTGGTCTGCCTGTTCTGGTGCATGAGGATTCAGGATTGGGTGAAGCCCTGAAAATGGTCAAATTTGGAACATCAGCCATAGTGGATTCTGATGATGTTAAAGTCTGGGCCAGAGCAATCAAGAAGATGCGAAAAACAGAGAGGAAGATAAGGCTTCAGGAGGCTGCGTCACTGCGTTCACATTATGATGAGAAGTACAGCTGGGAAGAACAGTGTAGAGAGTTGGTTCAAAGGATGTTGACCATGGTCTCTGGTATGAATTTCTTTGATGCTTCCTATCTTTGTAGTACTTTACAAATTTCAATCAATTATTTAATTTTAGTGTAAACCATGGAAGGTTAATACGTAACTAATAACTTCTCTGTCTACCTGAGGTCATAAGCTCTGTATTTTTTGTTTTCGAATGTCGGCGAATTCAAAATTGTCAGCTAAAACTACGAAAATGAAACGTGTAAATACTATCATTCTTCGCGAAGAAACCACCTGAAAGACTGATCTTTCACAGGGCTTACGACATGGACGAGGAAGACGAATATTTATCAAGCGAATTTTATTATTCTGAAGATTTGGAAACGTCTGATGCAGACACTTAAACAGGCATCAGCGAAAGCTGGGAGGCCATAGGCGATTTTTATATCAACAAACAGAAAAGCGCAGGCACGAACAAGGCGACGGCCACTGATATGAGCACTCTCCTGGGCTACTTGGAAGCTAACGGTATGACAAATGAAAGAATTGAAAGCCTTCTTTTGTCCAAATTTTTTCTGAACATGTACACATGCAGGAAAAATGGAGAAAAGTACGAGCTAGGAACAATTTCCAGCTTCCAGCGCACTCTAAAGCGATACTTTACTCAGAAACAATATCCATTCAAGATACTCAAGAAAAATTCGTTTGAAAAATCGTGAAGTGTACTTACTAGCTGCGACGCGTAAGTCACTGGTTCACGAGCACGGGAAAGGAGCTGAACAAGCCACAATCGGTTAAGGCGACTGACGAAAACAAACACGATGCTCTTTTTGAGGCGTGTTTGCACTTTTCTGTTTCTTTATAAAATCGTCTTGAATTCTTGTTGGATTCAACTTGATTTATGTTCGAAAAATTTGTAGCGGTAGCTTGTTCTCTCTGATTTGCTCGCGTCAACAAAACTACGTTGCGCTGGAATGTATGTGAACGGAAGTGCGTTCTAACAGAAAACAAACAAGCATTCGGCAAGGGTCATATAATAAACTACTCACTAACCTGGCTAGCTCGAGTCGTACTGGGGAATATTGGCCCTGCTTCGACCTCGGGCCGATATTCCCCTGCACGGCCTTCGCGCTCGGTTAGTAAGAGATTGATATTGTACCAAATTTAAATTCATATTTTTACACCACCATGTCTGTATTTTACATCATGAGGTTCAATGTTCAAGTCAACAGCTTCAATAGCAGGAAATATATTCACACTAAATAAGGAGCAATGTATTTATCTAATTCTTTTTGAAGAGAATTCAATCCAATAGCTCATGGCTCTTCAATATCAAAAGTTCCACGACCCTAAGTCTTGCCAAAGTTGGGAAAAATAGAACAGACCCAAAGTGAACTAAGAACCAAATTAGGCCAACCTGTGCCTGGTAAATAAAACTTAGTGACTCCAAACGACATCCGTGGCACCCTGCTCCAGGCATTGGGCTTATTGGGGAACTATGCATAAAACGGCGAGATAAAAGCCCTGCCTATTTTGCTTCCTACTGTTGATACCACCGCTCTCTAATTAACTGAACGCCTGGGACAGGCTTAGCATCCATCACCACGGGAAGAGTTCCAAGATTAGGAAGACACAAGACTTTGCCTACTAAAAGATGACAAATTTGCCTTGCAGTTTAAAGTGCACCTAACCCAATTTTTTTCTTGGGCTAAGGTGAAACTTTGAAACACACAAAAAGAATCTGACAAATTTCTCAGTTTCTGATACTTTTAATAGCGGAGCTTTAGCGCGCGAAGCGCGCCAGCGAAGCACCATGGGTAAGAAAAATTGGTAACCCATCAAGCCGAGAAAATTTGGTTATGATGTTAGCGTACGAGCGAGCGAACGTCCGTCCATCCCTACAGACTCTGGGGGAGGGGAAGGGGCGTCTCGAGATAATCCTCACGGTCACCCATACGGGAAACTAAGGAATGCTATCTTTCCTTGGCGGTTTTTTGTTTAGAGAAGTCAGAAAAACACACATTTCTATTTGCCATGTCAACAAACGATGGGAGAGGTTGATCTAACGTTTCAAGGTAGGTTTAAACGAAGCAGAACATGAAAGAGAACGGCAGAGAGCAAGGATTAACAGACAAAGATGTGGCGAGGAAGTTCGCGAATGGGCAGGCCACGGCTTGAAAGGCGCGATAGTACTGCTCAACAATGCTGTGAATTAGATCGAGTCAGGGTTAGAGAAAGGAGATAATACCAAACAATGCCGTGACTTTGTGATGTAGAGCGAACGAGAGCTATAGAAAAGAGCTGAAATACCCGAGAAATTGACTCAGAAGACTACAGAACTTCG
>Ga0126343_10001315_pt1 | contig 11455 bp, 5 predicted proteins | sample Cyp2metagenome_FD_92531 | JGI IMG/M metagenome (GOLD analysis project Ga0126343, IMG submission 92531) | Coral microbial communities from Lord Howe Island, Old Settlement Bay, Australia - Cyphastrea 2 metagenome | ecosystem: Host-associated > Invertebrates > Cnidaria > Coral ... | reverse complement strand
TACGTGTAAAAATATCAAGTTGTTGTCACAAGTCTTAAGATTGCCATTGCTATAGCTACATAATCGCTTAAAAAGTACTCAGAGGTGGTGTTGTATGATCGAAACAATCTTCGGCTAACTTCGAAAATCTTCGGCAATCTTCGGAAAACGTTCGGAAAATGTTCGGAAACGTTCACCAAGCCTTCGGAACAATTTTGGAAAATCTTCCGAAATCTTCGGAAAGTGGTCGGAAATCTTCGGAAAGTCGTCAAAAACATCGTTATTAGTATGTTTATATAGTAAACAGAATAATACATGGACGCTTGGAGATATAGAATTTATCTTCTCGTGTTCACATTCGATATCTCACTCTCCAGAGTGAGATATCGAACGAGTGAGCGCAGGGCTGCGCTCACTCGTTCGATATCGATGTGAACACTCAAAGATAAATTCCATATCTCCGCGCGCCCATGTATTATTGTCTATAGATCAAACAGCCCCCACTTTTTCCTTCGGGTGTTAGCGTTGCCTAATTTCTCGCTATTTCTAGCTTTTACATTTTTAATTAAATATTCCTTGTCTTTCTGAGAAAGTAAAAAAAACTGAATACATATGCAAACAAATAAATGCTCTTTATCAATCCTCCTACATTTTATTTAAAAACATTAAACTTAAACCATTACAGAACACACCAAGTAATTACGGGAATCTCGCGTTATAAAATAAAGCAATTTATCACTGTCCCATTATAAGCGTTTACTGCAGGAATGGATGGTTTGTCTCGGGATCTAAGAACTTCTTCAATAAAGATCCGGGACACTGAATTCCAGCCTGTGCTGGCGTCATAACTTCCACTGTATCCGACACAATTAGCGACCCAGAATCCCACGCGCACTTTGCCTTTATGGATGTTGCTGCAGTGCCCCTCAATATGGCGAACGCGATGGGGATTTTTACCGCTTCCTTTCGCCATGTAAACAATACCGTCAATTGGAAGGGGGCCTGAACATTCAGCGCCGTTGAAAGTGAAATACCAGCGTTTGCAGCAGTTGTCACAGGCGTAGATTCTTAGAGCACCAGTCCAGTAAACATGGAGGGAAGTGTCAGAGAAGTTTTTGGTGAACAAACAGTCCTGTAAAAAAAGGAAAAGGGAAGAAAAATGAAAAGGATCGATCTGATTAAGGGGAAACATTTCATGGACAATATTCATAAAAATTATGTATGTGTTCTAGGACAATAGAAATAAAAAAAAAACTGTCTGACAGCAATTAAGACGACCTAAACCACCACGAAAATGAGTAAGAACGAAATGGTTGCCTGATTGCCAGTGTATAAATCCTGGACAAAGCCTTACGTTTTTCAATAGGATAATCTATTACCAGGCCACACCCTTGAAATAGCTGTGCGCAATGATCTGTTACAAAAAAACTCACCTACATAACTTACTCACCTTGATCAGACCGGTATCTTTGCCATCATTTACGTTTTTCCATGCGCACTCTTTCCAGTTCTTATGAGCCATCACGCCAGGAGTCCCAGGGATTCCACTTGTTCCACTCTCTCCGCGCTGCCCTTTATGGCCGGGAGGGCCCTGGACTCCAGGTTCTCCTTTGGCGCCATACTTTCCATTAATACCAGGAGTTCCTGGAGGTCCTTGGGGTCCAGTCTTCCCCGGGCTGCCCTGGTCGCCTTTGGCCCCCTCACGGCCATCACGACCATCACGCCCGGGTGCCCCAGGAGACCCAGGCTTGCCGTGCATACCAGGGATACCACCATAACAGAAAGGAGGTTGCTGGATTGGAATGAGAAAAATGCTATGGGTAGTTCGGGATTCACAAGCACAAATTTTAAAGCTGTTTTTACCAATCACTCGTATACAGAGTTTGAATTAGTTACAGTGAGGTAGATGCCAAGGAGCAGTCCTTTACTATATCGATAAAGGGAATTTATTCCCACAAAGAATAAATGAATTTATGCGGCTCGCAACGTGAGTTAATGTTTGATTAGTAGGAATCAGTTTACATACGGGACACTGAGCTATGAGTATTTAATCAATGCAGGCCAGATTTCAGGCCTCTTTTTCTCCAGCTTCAGTAGGAAAACGTATAAATAAATTACCATTCTCGCTTTAAACATTGTAAATGGTTGCAGCTAAAACAAGGGGAATTGCACAGAATTGATGCTAGAAGGAAGAAAAATTATGTGTAAATTTTAAAAGCAAGGAAAGCCTAAAATTTAAGCGTCCGTGAGTTAAACAAAATATTTCGTGACTAGTGAAAAAATTGCTGAAATTTCAATCAATTGATTTTGTAAGATTTCTTGAATTAGCACATAGGGGATGCCGTTAAATTTATTTTTTTTGTATTTACGTTGCATCACTATCGCTAAGATGATATTTATGCTTCTCGCTCGTTACCCTAAACTCAAAGGGGCGCATAACCAAAGCTAAGCTCTGCTTGCTGGGACCAAGTAATGAAACTGAGATCAAGAGTTCTGCCATATATTGGCCACAATCGTGTCCGTTTATTTTCAAACAAGTCAACTGACTTACATAATCTAGAAACGAAATTACTGTAGTACGTAATCAAGAAGGGCGTATCTGTGATGTCCGATATTAAATCAATAATTGCAACGAAATGTCGTTTTATTCTTACCAGAAATTAACATTTGTCAGTTAACGGAATAACTCACCATTTTGTCCGACGGTTGATTGGTTTTGTTATTTGCTGCGGCACAGTACATCAGCACAAACATCACAGTCAGGGACAACAAGGACATCACAGAGACTTTACGTGAAATGCAGGCTGCCATTACTTTCTTAATTCTTTACGATGTCGCTAAGGAAAAAAAAAACGTTTACAAAAGACCTGATCAGTGCTTATTTAGGTAGGGATAACGGTGAGGGCAAATCAGTCTAACACTGAACGAGATACAGCGGAATTTTCTGACGTTAAAACATTTTCTTTCTTTCTTCAAATTGGAACTGAAATTCTGGTCAAGTGGTGTTGTTTTAGTGTAATAACGGAGACATTCAAACTCTTTGAAAGCTGTACATGTACTTCAAGTCGATCGTCTTCTAGTTTTTACTGAAATGGGATTTCTGTTTTTGATATAAGTGGAAATGCCGCGAAAATTGAATAATAATATCTCTCACTTACGACAGAATTCCCCTCACTGGCGATTTTGAAACGAAAGTACCAGTTTTCAGTTTTTTTCTGAGTTTTTTGAAAGGAAACAGTGCGCATTTTTCCTCATGCAGCTTCTTTTCTCTTGTGCAAAACAACAACGCAAGTGGATGTTTCCCAATTTTTATCGCAAACTCACAATATTAGTTTTGAATTAGAAAAATCACGGCGAAGTGGAGAAATGTAGAAAGCCATCTAAACTATAGAAAATGGATTTTACCTTACCGAATTAATTCTATTAGGTTTTTGGGATTATATCGAATAGATTTTCTAGCTTTCAGAGTTTTGACAGAACGTACCTAGTGCACCAAGAGCGTTGAATTATTTTGTTGTTATTACAATATTGAGATACCTATTACAGAAGTCGCTAAAAACTATCTTACCTACGAGTTTGAATGATCCTTTCTATGTTCCAAGCACCTGATAAAAAAGTAGCTGTAAAGCAATGATAAGTAAGTTACGTGTGCAGTTGAGTTTTAGCCTTTGTGTTGACTTTGGTTCGTGTTCGGACCAGTTCAGTGTTGACCATGAGTCGACCTGTTTCAATAGTACATTACATCACTAATAATGTTGATGACAGTTCTTTTGGTTATATCCAATGAAAAATTCGACTTCAATTTCCTGTTGCGATACAACTCATAAGTTTCTTGTTTTTCTCAGAGTTAAGATTGCGGACAGTTTTTCTATACAGGACTTCACGGTAATTTGTAAATTTCAAACAGTGATAAGATAACTTTTTACCGTTAGCAATTCGACGAAAAAGTTTCATTATCTTGAAGACTTCAGTAATGCAGTTATGGTCAGTTATCGGTTTTGAATAATTGGAGGGTTTGTTCAGACCTCCTTTGTCATGCATGCCAATACAAACGATCTTAAGCAAACATTTTCTGACCACTACTGCTCTTTATTCAATCTACGATGTGTACTTTGTATACGTGTTTGTGAAAGCGTATGTTTTCGAGAATAACTTGCGATCGTTCTACCGTAAGAACTCCGGCCGTTAATAAAGAGAAAATATTATAAGTCCGGAATTGTAGCAACGCAATCCCACTGATTACTAGTGCCTGTGCCGCAACTTGACGAGTGGAAACAGAATATTCCGAAAATAAATATCAAATAATATCAAATAATATGTATGGTATTGAACCTCAACTCTGAGAGAAAATGAAAGGGGTGTGTGAGTCGGGCACAGATCGAATCTGCTTTAGGTTTTTTGCCCTTCTTTTGACTGAAGCGTGAATTTGACCACCACAATTATGACTTTTAAGCTCACATGAAGGTAGTTGAAAGTGTTTAATATTCTGATAATTATCAACAACATTTTTGGCCTCTTAGCAATATCCTTAGGTGTTTCATTCTGGTAGTTCCCCTTTATCTTTTACCCGCTGAATGCATTTAACTAATTTCGATACCAGTTCCTATAATCCTGCACTGAAAACGGGTCTTTTCCACCTGGATCATAGTAATCGGAAATTTTGCTAGAATCACACAATTGGGCAGTGTTTACCGTAAATTCTGCATTAATATTTCTTTTTCAATTTCCATTTGCTTTTTGGCGTGAGGAAATTCTGAACAATTTATAATTAGTACGAAGGAAACCTCAATTTGCTCCGAAACACATCACTAATAAGTTAAACTGCCAATGTTTGGGCAAACTTTGATAGAGTCTATCACTGGTGGTAATTCACGTGAGGGTTTTCTCACAATTCACGTTAGCAATTCATGTTATCATAAAGTATCTGTGGATTCACCCTTCAAACAAATCATACAGGAGTGTGGACTAAAATCACTGATAGGTTATGCTGGGTGTCGTCAGCTTTGTTTTCTGCTTCCGCATATTACAAGATTCTTTCAGTAGAATTAAAGACCATTTCCAAAAGAGGCACCTGATCTACGCGACGAAATTGAAAAGTTTCTTCTTTTTTTGTAGAATCCTCGGTAACCATATCAACACGGACTCTGTCGTAACTATAAAAACGCGCATTGGGACTAATCCATGAGATGAAGTTTCTCGTAACACGAAACCATTTTTCAGGGGGAGGGGGACGGGGACGTAATGCCCTGCTGCTATTGATCTCATCATTTTCTGACAAATTCATAATTAATTACAATTTAGAGCTAAAATTTTGTCAGCATCATCGTTTAATATCTCTATCAGTTAAACTTTTGATAGGTTGAACAATCGATCGTCTAGCTCACATCCGAGAATATAAAGTTAGATTCATGGACGTTTGCATCTATCTTATTGATCAGTAAATTTTTATTGGTATTTAAACCTGATCGATATACCAAATTCGATAGCCTTAATGCTAACGAGTTTCATTAGCTTTCCAAAAAAAAAGCATTCCCACTGCAATGGGATTAAATTATTCCAGTATAAGCCCCTTACAAATTATGTCAAGATAAAGCTGTTTGTAATTTAATCTCGATATAGTGTTGACTCCGACTTACACACTCACCTCTGTAACAATACTTTCAGTTCTTGATCGCCAACAATGGAGAGCGTGGCATTGCAGTTTATATACATTTTTTATCGATTTGGATTGCTTCGGTAGCAAAGTGGGCCAGAGAGCAAATATTCAAGGGGCAAACATGGAATCTGGTCGTGGTTTGTCCGTACGCCTCCCTTAAATTTCGAACCCTCGCAAATCTGTTCTCTTTTAGTATCTAAAACGTTTGGATTTCTATTAATTTATATATTGACCCCGTAAGTACTGCCTGAATAGTAGTTGGCTAAGACCGAGATAGAATTTTTCTTAAGATGAAAGGGTTTTCTAAATGGGTGAAAATCACACCAGTAGACAATGCGTGCATGGAGAAAAATATACGGCATTTCATAGACTGAAAGTATAAACTTACGCTATTAGCGAAGCGGAAACGAGAAATTATAAGTCCGTAATATAAATTTTCAAGTCATGAGCCGAAAGATATTTATAAACGGAGAAATTTCTTTTCGTGGCTATGCAACAGTTAACTAAAACTATAACTCTTAGCTACCATCTCCTCGTTAAAAAAATCCTGTGTCATGATTTTCTAATACTGAAAACGTCATGGAAAATTAATTGTTTTAAATTCACAAAGCCGTCACTACTCTGGCACTTCAAGAGTAACTACTTCCTTCCACTTTACGGAGTCGAATTATGAACTCTTGTTTTTCTTCTGCTTGTTTATAACATCTAGAGAAGAAATTATTCGCTTGCGTTAATCAAATTTGTCCCGGGCTGTGTATATTTTTTCCGTTTGCGCTTGTTAGAAACAGACCACTAGCAAAAGTGACTTCTCATAAATTAAAAAGTATTTTTCAACTAAATGACTAATGTAGAACTGAAGAGACCTGAAGAGAACTGAGGAGACCTTATAGTATCTCCATGAATACTTTTGATAGGTTGAAGAATCTTGTCTAGCTCACATCTGAGAATATACTGAAGCCACATTAGTCAGCAGTCAAGGACTTTTGCTTCTATCCTACTGATATCAATGAATTTTCAAACCCCTAAAGCGAATAATGGAAGGTCAAACAAGCCAAATCTGGTAGCGCTTTGCCCCTGTGGCCCAGTTTAAATGTTTTCTTTTAGTACCTACAACTTATTTATTTACCTGACTCTGTAAGTGCGGCATGAATTGTAGCTTGCTAGAATTTAGATAGGATATTCTAAATGACGCTGGTGAAAATCACACCAGTAGGCAAATGTGTGAAGAAAAATATCGCAGAATAACAACCTAGTTTTACGCGGCATTTATTAGATTGCAGATATAAACGTAATCATGATAATAGTGGTTAACAGAGCAGGGGAAAGAAAAAAGTTCTAGTCTGAATGGAATAAAAAATGTCATAACATGGGTGGTATAAATAATTATGTTAAACGTAACCTGAGCGAAATATGCTTTCAGTAATGGCTTTACTAAAGCTAACTTTTAGCTGCAATCTCTCCTCCCCCATCGACAAAATCCTGTCTCATTACTTTCACTTTATGTTTAGCACTAAACGCCTGGTACAATTGATTTTAGATTAATAAAGCATCCTTTCACTTCCAAAGTAATTGTTTTCTTTTACTTTTAATCAAGAATTTGAATTAAGAACTCGATCTTGCTTTTATCTCCTTGTCAACTCAGACGATTTTGACTAGTTTGTCGAAAGTATTTGCCTTCGGGTCGTTCCAAAGTTTGCTCAATATTGTCACTGACAATAACACCTCTGCATTATATAAAAGACTTCGTGATAAAGTTAGTGTCCAAAGAGTTTACAGTTCATCAAAGAAATTTGACGCGGCGTTGCACGACAATTAGATATCTTTGGCAGTGACGAGGATTGTTCTGTCCTACCAATGTGTGCAATTGGACATGTTTTTTCATAATTTTAATTTCGTTTCAGCGCAGTTGACTGTTGCAATGTTTATATTTTATATGTTTCTTAATTATTTGCAAAAACACGGATTCTTTTACGAAACAAATTGCTGGTCGGTGGGACTCTGGCAAACCTATTAGCCTCAGTGGGCTTTATATTTGTAATTTCAGCGAATTATTGTTTCCGTGACAATTTTTTCATCCTCAATTTTGCGAGCAGCGCCTTTCCGCATATGCATTAAAATGCACAAACGAGTAAAGATACCGAGTTATAAAAATATTCAGTTTCGATGAATCATCACAAAGTTAACTCTTCTTTTTTTTCCTTTTATAACGCTTGAAATTTGGCTGCACTCTAAAAACCGAATCAAGTATTGAGTCTGGATTATTCTATTCCCAAATACATTCTAGATGCCTACCCGGTATACGTAAATAATAGGATAAAATCGTTTCAAAATGACTTTAAAATATGATACTGACTTGCTGAGTGCATTAACTATTATCATCGACAAAGCATGAAGTCGTTAAATTTTCACCGGGGGCTGAGGTTGTTTGATAATCTGAATCGCATATTAGTCATCTGTACCGACGAAAACAAATTAAACACTCGATCACCTGTCCCCCAGTAAACATGTACTACGGCATCTCAGGGGTCATGCAAGTCTGAATAGGCCATTCCCAATAATTTATTTTCACTCAATAGAGTTAGCTTTCTGGGCAGCACTGATTGAGTATACTGTTGTTAACCAGTTAAGGAAAATTGCTTACACTTGCCGGATTACCTTATGATTTGTGAATATTATCTGTAAACGATGTTATTCTTGGCAGGTTTACGCGCCTATATTCAATTGTTATTCTATTTTTCATTCACTACAAGTACTCGTCGGTTGGGAGTGTCTTGCTTGGTTTCCTTTCATTTATGAATTTCGATGATTTCAAACTTAGCAGTTATTGTAATTGCTAAAACCTAAGTTTCTTTGTTTAAGACGATACCTAAGAGAAACCTTCTGTTGTCAGTCAACTGCAAATTCGTTCTAATCCCACAATTTTCAACTTTATAATACATCTAAATTTTAATTTCACTGCGCACATCTTGACTCTGTTGCTATCGGGAATTATAGAAATGTAATTTAGTCGACAACGAAGCTCTTGACAATTAGATTATCAGTGGTATTTCACTTCGCAGATGTTAGTTTTCGCTTAACTTTAGTGCATTTTCAAATTTGAACCTAATAATCTCGAACTGTTAAATATCAGGAAATTATCTTCTTCAATAAATTCAAGCAGTGATTAAATTTCTCTTACCTTCCCATGATTCTCCTTCATCTGTGCATTGGCGATTGACCGTAGCATTTGAAAGAATGGTTCTGCTGTTTTCACACTGCAGATTGAATCAGATCCCTTGGTTAATTCTAAGATCTTTTATCAATCTACGCATTCTGATGAGGTTATCAGCTTAACGCCCAGACTTATTCTTTACATCACCTTGTTGCCAAAGTCTATTGATCTCGTTCCCATGGTCTTCTCTCCATATCGAGGTAGAAGAAGGCTGTGCCACAGCCTTGATCTCGGGGTCTCTTGTCTTACTGCTTCCAGGGGGCCGTACAGGAGGGAGGGGGTGTCTCTAAGCTAAACATTTGTTCAGTCAGAATTGCCAGTGTGACGTCACGTTTCACTTGAATGAAATTCAAAATGGCGCCCAATGGGTAAAGTACAAGAGGCCGATGAAAATGAGGAATTTCGCTCCGACATTCTGACCCGATTGCTTAGGCTCGTTAATATGTGGTTCATATTACATTGAGAAACCTTTATTCGGTACTTTTTGTAAGCCAAAATACACAACACGTAGATAATTTGATCGAAAACTTTCTGTTTTGAAGCCATTAGTCGAGCAAAACTGCCAGCTGATTGACCTTTCGAGGACCACTGCATGGCGAAGCAGAGCCCTTTTGACAGAAGAATGGTTTCATTTGAAGATTAAATTTACACTCAGAATGAGAACATAGCTGCTAACCCACTGGAGGAGAATAAAGCTTATGGTCCTGTGGAGTCAGAGGGAGAAATTTAGTCAGTAAATCAATCATTCCTTTATTTGGTAATGCAGGTTTTATGAAAAGTAACCTTCATTCATTGTCTACTTCATGGACATTATCCATTCCAAGGAGATAGGAACAGATACTGTCCAAGGACAAATATCGAGCAAAAATATTTGATGGCTATTATGGCAAATGTATTCATTATCAGTGTTGAAACTATAGCCTGTGAAGAGCAGGAGATGATTATAAAAGCAGAATAAATAAAAAGAGCTAACAGGCATAGAACTTGCTTAATAAATTAAAATATTTAAGCAATAAGAATAAATATCTGATTGCCTTTGCAGCATTTCAGCACTTTCACATATTTCTTAGCATTTGCTGTCATTTATTTTGAGTCCTATGCTGCAACATCTATTTGGTTACATTTAGTGGATGGTTGTTTCTTAGTTAAAATATGATGACAACTTAAAGGGATGAAAAGACTGCAATGCAGACTTGAAATTCGTGGAGGTTTAACTAGGGGCCATTACAACATGGCAATGCAGGACAGTTGCGGCATCATTAGCCTGTTCCAGGCTCCTGTCTCCTTCTCTACAGGAACCTGCTAGTTGCTTAGTCACTTTTTTCGATCGTGTAGTTGTAATATGAAATCACAACACTCAACACGTCTATCGCAGTGGACAGTAGTCGACAGCTACAACGAGACAGGAATAAAAGCCAACAAGCCTTCACAACAAAGCCAACAAATATTAATAAAAACTGCTGGACGATCAAAGCCGACAAATTTCACCATACAGCAGACTTAAAACACAGAATTGAATTCAAAGGCCTAATAAATACCGCCAAGAGTGCTCCATAACAGACAAAAATCGATCAAATGGTAGGGAAATTTTGGTGAAATCAGAAATAAACAGCATCTCAACACTCAAACGGATTGATGAGAGGAACAGCTGGTGCAATCCGGCGACATGTACACAAAGATAAAGGCGGATTAAACGTATACTATCACTATCAACGCATAAAACCTCTCACTAGCAAGGCTATTGGTGAAACGTCCCATTTAAGAGAGGAAACGCGAAAGGTTTACGTCGACTTCTCTCGTCCCGTTTACAAGATGGCAATCCCGACACTTACCCGCAACAAAATTCAGCAAGAATACACAACGACGACCGCACAAAACTAAAACAGATCATGCACACAGACAAAAAGCAGCAACTTGAACAAACCGTACACACCTACACTTAGTTTGCGAGCAAAAGCGATATTAGGCCTGATTTTTGTCCTTCTTTAATGACGGCGATCTGAAGCGCTCACTCGTTGCTACGTGACGTCACACTGGTAGTGATGAGTAGGTCACGAATCAATACCCGAAAACAATTAGAATCACCCACTCCCTCCTGGTAACGGGCATAGACTACTGGCAGTCTGCTGTGTTATAGCCTTATGCGTTCACCGATAGTGCAAAACACTCGTCAGACCCTAAGCCGAAAAAACAGCTGCTGTTAGCAGTCTCACCAGGCACAGGGTCCAGTCAAAGTAATAACTTTGCGAGTTTTCAACGTCAAGTTCAGGGATTTTATTTCTCGTTATGTTTATACTTTGCGTCCTCTTCAAACTCTCAGGCACTTATATCTTTATAAAGCCCTGTTATCTTAAGGTAATTCCCCTGAAATAAAAGTGACAATAGATTTTCGTTCAAACTTTGTCCACTGAATATTTATCACATGAGAACTTCAATTTTGAAATAAAAAAAGGGGGGTGCCCATGGTCATTATGGAGCAGTGAGGCATTGAGAATTCCCCATTTTAGGATTATTTAGTGCTTGTTAGAAGAACGTATTCCTAGTAATAATTGTAAATTTTTGTGACCGAGCCTTTTGAGAACATGCATTAAACTACAGTCAATACATTG